>Ga0265293_10000029_pt1 | contig 291852 bp, 272 predicted proteins | sample Munlanlewell138R_FD_192505 | JGI IMG/M metagenome (GOLD analysis project Ga0265293, IMG submission 192505) | Leachate microbial communities from a municipal landfill in Southern Ontario, Canada - Leachate well 138R | ecosystem: Engineered > Solid waste > Landfill > Unclassified | place...
GTTATGATATTTCATGCCGACCTCTTTGTTAGGGGTAATTGTTTCACTAAAACTATTCTACCCTTGCGAGGGGTCGGCTTCAAAATCCCTAAATTGGTAAAAAACTTTTATTGGACAGTACTGATATCATATATAAAACAATCGTCTTTAACCAACTGTTGCTGTAACTGATATATGTGCTTTTCGGCAAGGATTCTTGGAGAAGCTTTTTTTGTCAAACACATAGAGGCCGCAGTTCCCGCCGCCTGCCCTAAGAGAGCGCAGGTAAGCATAACTCTTGTGCTACCCAAAGCCGCATGAGTAACGGATATATTTCGTCCTGCCATAAGAAGATTTTCTATATTCTTTGAATATATGCTTTTAAAAGGAATGCTGTATAGTGATGTCTTTAGCTTCGGCGCTAAATCCTCATCTCCTGCCAACCCTTCAGGCGGCTCATCTTTAGCAAGAATACCTCCCATTGTATGGACATCTAAAAACCAACCCCCAAAAGCTATGCGATCAGAGAATTTCTTTTGCTCAACGATATCCTGTTCTTTTAAAATATAATCACCGACTAACCTGCGACTCTCCCTTTTGCCGGGTAACATCCCCATCCATTCCAGGACAAAGTTATCCGCATCATATTTGCCTGAATTTTTAATATAATCCCAAACACCAATCTGATGTCTTATGATCTCTTTGCCTATCTTATCATTATCTTCAATTGTTAAGAATGGAACGCCTACCTCAATCCACCAGTGACCACAGTATTCAGTTCTGTTGTTAATCTTTCTAGGGAAAATTTCTACGCTTCTTTTATAAAGAGACCCTTCCTTTTTATAATCCTCATACCAGGAGGGTGGAGTGAATTTTACAGGATACCCCACATCATAGGCACGATACATCAATGAATTGCCTTGTGTCTTATTGTCTGCCTTCAGAGGTGCAAGTGATTCACCAAACTCTTTCCGCGCCTCTCTGCCATATCGAAATTCAGCTCCCGCCAAAGCTCCGACAACTCCATCACCCGTGCAATCTATAAAATACTTCCCATAAAATTTAAACCTCTTTTCAGAGATACTTTGTATGCCTGCAACACTCTTTATAGTACCCTTATCTTTCATCTCTACAGCAGTTACAATACTATTCAAATAGAGAGTTATATTCTTCTCCGCGCGAACAAATTCATATAGATTCAAATCCCACATTGAATTCATTGTTCCTTCAAGATAAGGGTCATGGTTCCGAGCCCTATCATTAACCATAATTTCTTCTATAATACCTGTCTCTCTAGCCCATCCTCCCCTGCCGCCTGCGCCACCGGGAGGAACACGGATTTCACTGCTTGAATTACCACCGAGCACAGGTCTATCTTGAACTAATACCACTTTTTTCTTCTGTCTTGCGGCAGAGATTGCCGCACATATACCTGCCAGTCCACCCCCAACAACAATAAGATCAAATCGTTCTTTGAACTCTTCCTTATAACTTTTCAGTGCCATAAAGTTCCTCCTATTGCTTTATAAACCAATTATTTTGCCAAATCACAGAGAAGCATAAGAATTCTTTTCTTTGCCTCGCGCAAATCCTTTTCTTTCGCCTCTGCAACAGGATAAAGGAAACTCCATTGTGATATATATTTCCAGGCAATCAACGCCTCTTTCTCTTCACCTATTATCCCTCTCAACTCTTTATCTATTATTGCAACCTTCTTCTTCTCTCCTTTCCTTTTTAGTTCCTCTCTCTTTTGGGAAAGCATATGAAGATATTCATAGTCATTCTTTCCATCCATAATACCCAGCATATTAGGTGAAGAGATAGGCCCTTCTTCTCCCTTAAATACCGCCGCATACCTATAATTTGGGAATATAGTTGCAAAACCATAGAGTTGGAGTCCGCTCAATCCTCTCTTCCATACATACCAAAACTCATTTCTTGCAGAGCTATAGGTCTTCTCCGGTGCGTTCGTTGAAAACTGCGTTGCAAGCACTGTATTCGGCAACAACTTTAACTCTCCTGACTCTACCCATTCAAAGATTAAATCAGAGACTGGGTATGGAGCGATCCACGTAAGATAAGGGGATAACTGTTGCATAGATTCAAGAGTAGTGCCTGCAAAGCCGCTTCCCGCAAATTCAATACCGGGACACGCTCTTTTTATACGGTCCATTCTTCTACAAATCTCAGGGACACGGGAGGGGTCAAGTTCATCTATTAAGTAGTAAAAAACCCTTTCAAATCCCTGCTCTTTGAGATAAGTATAAAGTTGTTTTAAAATTCCTAATGTTACCTCTTCCTGGCTATCGGATTCAAGATCCTTTAAGTTATTAGGAAGCCATGTTTTGGCTGACCAGTTATAGCGAAATACAACATTCTTACATCCATTTGCTCTGGCTACTTCAACATAGGGGTCCCATCTTGTAAAATCAAGGAGAGGAAGGGCTCCTTCTTTTTTAGGAATAGTAATCAATTGCCCAGCAATATCATTCTTACTTGAGTCGGGATAGAATTCAAAAAAGGTCTGGCCGCTGTCATATAGAAGTCTATTGGATTTCTCCCATATATCCAGCCATTTATCCCTCTCAAGACCGTTGAATAGCAGACCAATAACAGATTCTTCCCCGGAATGGAACCAAGAGATCTCTAAACTTTGACTCTGAGGAAACAAAACATCCCACACCTTTACAGTCATAACAATTTGGATATTATCTGCATTCACAGGAGATATATTTAAGAGTATGTTGTATTCTCCGGGAGCTACGCCAGAAGAGTCTATTCTCACCCAAAAAGCTTTATTACTCCCTCCAGAGAGATTATTAATTACTTTAGAATATCTGATTTGCATATTCTCTTCTGTCCATTCTTCAATTCTTCCAGGAAAATTCGTCTCTATTATTTCGCAGGTTATATCTCCTATATCTTTAAAACTTTCAATCCCTATTCTCGTCCATTCCTTCTCTTCTCTCCCTATATTTATTTCTATTGCAGATGTAGAGATCCTCTCCTCCTCATCCTGAAATTGAGATACAAAATATCCTCTCTTTACATCTTCATTGGTCAATTTATAGGTTACTCTCTTCTCCTCAGAGATGGGAGCCGTTGGATGTCTATATCCAACTGTGGATAAATTGAAAAGCCCTTGCCATGACATCTCATATTCTGCTATTTTTACATTATCCGCATATATGCTTTGTGCAATAATAAAAGGTCCTCGTTCAATGCCAGGAATTTGCAAAGGAATATTTACCTTTGAGATATCACCTTCCCTCATTACTGGTGGAATAATAGTTTTGATATCTGAGAGCACAACATTGCGCCTAAAATCCATCAAAGATGTATTTACGCTGATTTGTCGCGAAGCGGGCAATAGGGGCAATACGGTAAGATCTATACCAGAGCCATTGAGAGACATTCCTGTAATAAGATCAGATGAGGCATAAGATATCGTTTTAAAATCTTTAACAAGCGTCATCTGACCTTCAAACAACAGAGCTCCTCCCTTCTTAAAAAGACCCTTTGGAAACGCAAACTCCATTGTTGCAAGATTTCCTTTTCTGAAAAAATAGAGTTGTCCTACTTCTTTAAAAGAAAAAACTAATGCCCATCCGCTCTCTCTATTGATAACCGCCTGCCACGGCTTAACAGTATAGTCAACCCATTTGCAACTCTCCTTTTCTTTAGTCCAAAAATCCGTCCAGCGTAAGTTTTGTATCCCCTCAGCGTCATTGAAAAGTATATAGTCCTTTGTAGACCAGCTTCCTCCGGGAACAACCATATTTCTTACCATCGCCTCATAGACAAACTCTTTACCAGATAAATTAAGCACCTTATAAGAGAATTTTAAAACAGGTGAATTTTTTGCAATCGTAAAGGTTTTAATCCACTCTATTCCCAGGGGGTCACGATAAGAGAATCTTATATCTACTCTTGAAAGCCTTTTATATACCTTAGTGCCATAAACAGCCACCGTCCGCATATCTCTGTCATCAAAAAAACCGCCCTCCCATTTCCCAGGAGACCACTCTACCCAATCCTTGCCTCCATTAGGTATGAAAGAGCGCAATCTACCACCTTTAGAGGTAAACTCTGCCACATAAAACCCATTGGATACAGTTACAATTTTAACTCCTTCAGATTGAGTCTCTTTTACTGAAAGCCGCTCCGCATATCCAACAGCAGAGAGAAAAAATATCAATAAAAAAGATAGACCAACTCTAAAGTATTTCACCATATAGCCACCTATATCCCTTTTTCCGCAAAGACCTCTTTTAAGTAATAGGCAATCTTTTTTCTAATCTTATTCAAAGCACCGGAATCGCTCTCCAACTCTCTCAGTTTTTCCCTTCTGTTTCCAAGAGGAATCTCTTCTTTTATCTCTTCAAGAATTGCTAATCCTTTTTTCTTTAAATTGCCATCTTTCAACTTAACAAGAACCTCTTCAAGGAGTGTTATATACTTTAAATCATTAATTCCTTGCCGAACTCCTTCCCACATAATCGTTGGAACAACTTCTCCTGCTGGACCACATTCAACAAAACCGCACTCTCTCGTATAACTGTCCAAAGAAAAAAACTGATTGCCATAAGGCCACGCATAAACCCAGTAATACATAGCTTCAGCGCCTGTGCGCCAAAAAAAGAAACCATTTGTATATCTTGGCTGAAGAGCTGAATTTGGAAGCTCTGTATAACCTATGTGCCCTCCATAAAAGAAGAACCGAGTTCCTTTTACAATCTCCTCTATATCCGAACCATCAATATCAGCATGATAACAACGGACATTTAGCCATTTATCAATCTCAGGATCATGCCTTCTTGCATAATTTACTCTGTCAGGCAAAGTTGTTGCATAAATTTGCGGGGCTTGAGGAACACGACGCGCCAATTTACTCACATAACTTACGGTCTCTATAAGTTGTTTTTGAGAAGGCTCATCAAATACATAAAGGAGATACTCTGGCCAATCATTTTTATTTATCTCTTCTACAAGCAACTCTATCACTCTAAGATAATGCTTTTCAAACTCGGGGGTTCCTATCTTGAACCCCAATTTTTCAATAACTTTCGCATCTCCTATATCATTGGGAATTGGACCGGTAATCCCATATCTCTTTCTCATCTCCATAATCATTCTTGTCTTAGAAAAATCTACCTTCAATTCTCCAGCTTCAATGGAAAAAAGTGCCTTATCTTCGTATGCTGTGGTTGCATTGACTCCATGTTCTGCCATATCCGAAAACTGTATCTCCCATCCTTCCTTGTCATTAAGTATCCAATTGTCATGATGCCAATACATCCCAACAGAACGGTCCTTAAGCGGATTAAGCTTGAAAGGGAGGATTTCAAGAGAGACAGGAATACTATCTAAAATTGTATTCTCTGCCTTTATATTTATAGAGCCATAGTAAAGACCTGGTAAAGCTGTATCAGGAACCTTTATAATAATCCAATAGGTCTTAGTAAAATTTGCAGGAAGAGAGATAGATTCTGCAACAGGGAATAAAAATTTTGGCAGAATACTATAGTAATTGGATGGCTCTATTGTAAGACTTGTCTTTTGATACGAGACTTCATAGAGAGTACATTCAAATCCTGAAACACTTTTGGCATCTCTTTCAAAACCGCTAAACTGTAGGTGAATATCTTTCAATTCTTTATGGGTTCTGATAGAGAAAGCAAAGGGCTCAAACTCTCCTAAAGCAGTAAATGAATCTATCTTCTCCTCTTCCTTGAAACCTAAAGGGAGAGTGTAAGGGACGATATATCTATCCCACGGATGGCAAAAGAAGGTAAACCCCTTCGCTATATCTGTATCTTTCGGTTCCCAGTTGGGTGACGATACCAGGGTTTTCTCCAAACCAGGCCATCTCACCTCTATACCATAAGGAAGATAATATTCTTCAATCAAACGAAAGATTTCAGGATCAGGGGCAGGAGAATTGTTAGGGGCAGGATATATAATAAGTGCATTCATAACCATATAACCTTCTGGAAATGAAATAGTTAGTTCCTCTTTCTCTGCAACAAATTCCACTTCTCTGTGAATGATGCCCACCTTGCCTATAATAGAATCGGTTCGTGTCCATAGTCCAGGAATTCGGAATTGTTTTTCATCAAACTGCATCATAAAACTCTTTCTTCGGCTCCAATCGTCTGGCCCACCAGATATTATAAAAAAAGCCCTGTATCTTCCTGGTTCTATCTTCAGACGCAACTCCAATGTCTTATGAGTATCAAAATTTGCAGTTACATAATCTCTCCGCAAAAGATCATTGATAGCGGAATCTTCTACTCCCTTTAATACTTTATGAGGATCCACCCACCCAAGAGATGAATCTTTTTTATATATCGTTTCAGGAGTAACACGGATAAAACCACCCTCGCTCCAAACAGGTGAAGTAGCTGTCCCAAAATCAATGGCTATACTCCCTTTAGGAAGCAAGAAATTTTCTGGAAGACGAGAGACACCTGCGCCTCGTATAGAGATAATTTCATCCCGTGAGACAGGTTTGTTTGTCTGTGGATCTATTAACTTTACACCTTTGCCCCTTATTTTTACTGCATCTATAGTCGTTATTCCCCAATTATCTACCTGTTGAATTCTTAAAGTATGTGTAGCTAAAGTACTGACTGCCCTTTTAATAAGTATCTGTTTAAGACGATTGTCTTTGCTCCCATACTGCCCCCTGGGAAATTCTACTTTTTGGATTATTTCATTATCCAGAATAATATCAAACCGCCTCGTTTGTTCAGGTTCTTCATAATACCCTACCTCCACCTCAACAATCTTTGCATCAGGAGCCAAAGAAAAAGAGAACTCTATCGCCTCAGGATTTAGGGTACCTCCCTCCCACCGCTTATCCTTTGGAGAGGCAAGCCGAAAAGCGTCTTTATCTCCCATTAAACCACTATCTATCCCTCCCTCATACTGCGCCCTCCCTTTCAGAATTCTTGGTATTGAAGGATTTTGAGCCCTTACAAACATTGAGATATCACTATTAACTATTACTGATTCTTCTATAGTCGTAGAGAGAACCTCTCCTTTATTGGAAAGAAAGTTTTTTTCTTGCTCTTTTTTTTCTACTTCTTGTAAGGCAGGTTCTTTTATATCAGAGATTTTTAGATGGATGCCCTTACCTCTTATCTTTATAGCGTCAATATGAGTTACACCCCATGAATCAAATTGGCGAATTTTTAGAATATGCAGGTTATCTCTTCTATCAATTTTTACCCTTAACCTTATCTGTTTCAATCTATTATCTTTACTCCCATACTGTCCCTTGGGGAGTTCTACCGTATGGATTATTTCATTATCCAGAATAATATCAAACCGCCTTGTTTGCTCCACTGCCTCATAATACCCAACCTCTACCTCAATAATGTCCGCATCAGGAGCCAAAGAAAAAGAGAGCTCTATCGCCTCAGGATTTAAGGTACCTCCTCCCCACCGCTTATCCTTTGGAGAGGCGAGCTGAAAAGCAATGTCATCACCTACAAGGCCGCTGTCTACACCACCTATATATCTCTCCATTTTAATTACAGCGGGAATGGACGGGCTCTCGGATTTAATGAATTGAAGGGTTGCTCCGTTAACCAAAACAGATTCCTCAATAGAGAAGGTATCTACCTCTTGAACAACAGAGTACGCATCCATAAAGGCACAGCTAAAGAGAAAGAGGATAATATATAAAAGAATATTTTTTTTACATAAAGAATTCACCTTACCTCCCTTTATAAATTAGAAGCAGATTAAAAACCTTTCATATATCTCTACGCCAAAAACGGTTCATTCAAGGATATAGCATAGATAGGCATAATAACTGGCAAACAACTCTTTCGCTTTACCCTTGCCAATAGCCTCTACATGCCCATCAAGAAAAAGCACATTTCCCACACCTGAATGCTGAAGGTCAAAATAGACATTGTTTCCTGAAACGTTATAAGGGTAAAGATAATACTGAGACCATCTCGTTCCATCAAAATAGGAAGTATCAAGAACTATCCATGTCTTTGAGATAAGCTCACTGTGTTGCGCGGCGCCATAAGGATCCCCAACGCGTGAAAGTTTTACATGTCTAAACTTAGCATTAGCGTTATAGGGAGTACTTCCCGCATACCAAAAGGGTGGAGCGCTTCTATAACCATACGCTCTGGTATCATATGCCCCTTTCTTTGAATGAGGCCAACGAGATGGACATCTAAGAAGTGAGATATCGCTAACATATTTATTGCCTATTAACAACTCTACCCATGTTGGCGAATTTGTTCCCACATGTCCTGGCATAAGTGGGCCGGTATTATTTCTTGAAGGGCTTCCAGCAGGAATAAAATCCTCATAATCATTAGCATACATTTGGAGTGCAAGTCCAATCTGTTTTAGGTTGCTCATACATACTGCCTGCCTAGCCTTCTCCCTTGCTTTGCTAAGAGCCGGAAGCAACATAGCCGCCAGTATTGCTATGATAGCTATAACAACAAGCAATTCTATGAGAGTGAAACCATTTCTTCTACTATCCAACGGCCTCTTAAAAGTAATCATTCTCCTCTCCTTTTTTTAAGTACTACATTGTATTTTTATTTTTTTTAATTCTGCAGTGAAAGCCACACGATTCCCTAATAACAAGTTGCGGTTGAACAATAACACTCTCAAAAGGGGAGTTATCTCCCCTCTCTATCCCGCTTAATATCACCCGTACCAATTCTTTTGCAACTCTCTCCCTCGGCTCCCATATTGTTGTAAGTGGCGGATTAGAAAAAGTACCGTCTTTAATATTATCAAAACCTGCAACAGCAATATCTTCAGGTACCCTCAACCCTGATTCATTTATTGCGCGCATTGCTCCAATAGCAAAAACATCGTTTCTTGCAAGAATTGCTGTAGGCCTGCTCGTCCTCTTCAGAGATAAAATTTTCTTCATACAGCCATAGCCCTGTTGAAAAAAATTCTCATACTGCTCATCTGAAATAAAAGGGATAGCCCATCTATCATCATATATACAACTGTGTTTCAAAAGAGTATCTGTGTATCCGGCAAATCTTGATTCCTTCACATCCTTTAATCCTAAAAACCCTATCTTCTTATGTCCGCATCTTATTAAATGTTCCGTCACCTTACAGCTACTCTTGTATATATCGCCGGATACATAATTATCTGAGATTAAAGGTTTGTTATAGAATACTGTATTAATATTCTCTTTTTTTGCTTTTAATATTCCTTCCTCTCCTATCTCTGATACAAAAATTATTCCATCCACACCTCTGTTAAGCAGAAAGTCAATTGCTTCGCATTGTCCGTTGGTTTCACCCATAAGAAAGAATAATCCGGCATAATTCTTTTTATGAAGGAAAAAATATATTTGATTGGCAAGCTCAGCATAAAATGGTTCTGTAAAAGATGGAAGAACAAGACCAACCGAAAAAGTTTTTTTGAAGATCAGAGTTCTTGCTGAAACATTGGGTCTGTAATTTAAACTTTCAGCTAATTGTTTAATCCTATCCCGCGTCTCTTTTTTTATCTTCTTTGAATCTCTCAGTGCAAGTGAAACAGTGGCTCTTGAGACATTTAATATTCGCGCTATCTCTTTTTGCGTTATTGTCTGTGACATTTTTACCTCCTATCTCTTCACACTCTTCGCATTTTTACCCGATTTAATTTATTTATATTACCGTCTTAAAATTTGTCATCATATTTAATTCAAAAAATTAAACCGATTAAACTTATTTATAGCCCCATATATTTTTTACTTCTACAGGCCATCAATTCTTTCATATATCCTATCTTATCTAATTCTAAAAAAACGCCTTCTCCTATTAAGATAAAAGATTTAACTAAAGAATGCTTGACCCTGTGGCAACAACTTTATATCTCCTCCGCTCATCCATAACAAACTTACTCTCCTCTTCTAATTCAGGGATAGAGCAGATACGTCCTTCAACATATTCTCCTAAACGCAAGTCAAGCTCTTTAAAACGCTCTTTTTGACCTGCAAGCCGTATTTGAATTACCTCAAGACCAAAAGGTTTGTGCTTAAGATGCCACTCTGATCTGAAAGAGAGAAGAAGCTGGTCAAGCAACTCAATAATGTTGGGGATTAAAGCCCTTGTCTTCTCCATACCTGTAATATCTTTTTTGAGATAGGCCTCATCAATAAGAAGCTTCAAGGTTATCTTCTCCTCCAATAACTCTAACAATATCAGGGCATGTTTAATATTCCCCATAGTATCGGAAGCATGTGATTGAAGTTCTATCTTCGCCTCAGAATATTTTTGTAACACTTTCTTCCAAATGGAAGAATCTTCAAACTTCCAAGTTTTCCAGTAGATACCGAGAAGCGGGTCATCCCATAAAAGCATAGCCGCATTTATGTCAACATTATCTGTTTGCACAGGAATTTTCAGGTTTATATCAGAGAGAACCGATGCTTTCACCTGTGCTAAATAACTGCCATTAAATAGGGCTTTAAAACGCTTTTCAAGCAACTCTTTTTCCGGTCTTTCACCTTTGTAAACCTTCTCAGCAGCAAAACATAAACCCGCAAAAGCAGAATCAAAACTACAATATGCTCCGTCATCTCCCCATAAAGTGAAGAATATCTCATCTATGCCATCTTCAATACATGAATCAACACAAGGTAAAACAGTATTCTCAGTTTTTTTCTTGTCATACCATAACGAGGACCATGTCCATATTCCCGAAGCCATGATTGGATTAAACCCAAGCTCTCTATGGCGCTTTATCCATTCCTTATAAAACTCTTTATCCGTATGGTAATAATCCCAATAAACAAGTTGGACATCCTTAGGGATATTATCTTTGACTTTTGCAGGTATCTTTGAATCTTTATCATAATACATGCCGGTCTTACTCCCCATTCTAAAGAACATATCTGACCAAATCATTGGTTCAAGACCATACTTTTCACAAAGAGATTTCACTCTCTGCAAATGTTCGCAAAAAATATCAAAACTACACTTATAACCATTCAAATCCATATACTTGCCTCTACCCAAATCATGCGCTTCATCCATACCTATATGGATCCTTCTGCTACTGAAAGAAGTGGAAAAGAATTGAAGCATCTTTTCAATCAATTGATATGTCTTTTCCTCATTAACAAGAAGAACAGAGGAGGTATCATTGATATTAGAGTAAAAAGGCCATTGCAATAGAGAACTAAGATGGCCAAGAGTTTGTATGCACCCCATCATTTCAATCCCAAGCATAGATGCGTAAGAATCAAATTCCTTCATCTCTTCTTCAGAATATCGTCCTCGCAGATAACCGAAATAATCCTCTTCAGGAAGGGTATATGTATCTTCCGTATAAAGCATGGCAAGGTTGTATCCTAAAAGAGCAAGGCGCCTTAACCACCTTTTAAAATGCTCCTTCTTTATAACTGCATTTCTTGATACATCCAACATGATTCCTATCTTTTTAAATTGAGCTTCTTCAGATACCACACAATCCTTCTCTATCCCCTCTGAAAGAAGTATTCCTAATCCTCTTGCGGCGGTTGTAATTGAATCATAAGAAATAGAGACTCTCTTGTTTTGAACCTTAAGATTCATACCACCTTCATTTTTTAGAAACTCAAGATTGAAATCTGTATCTGATTTGCAAATCCCATATTCCTCACCAATTATCTCAAGCATCGGATGCAACTCCGTAGGAGCTGATGCCTTGCTCCACACTATCTTTGCCATGTAAGATCTCCTCGTAATGTATTGATTGCAATATCACCTTTTACTCTACAAAATATTATTAAAAATTTACGCGGTTTAATTTATTATAAAACATATCTTTTAGATGTCAAAAACATTGCAAATTTCATAATTCATTCGGTTGAATAAATATATATAAAAAAGTATTCAGGAGAGAGTTTATTCTATATCTCTGAATACAAAATCATTTCAAAAATATAGCAATATATAAACTTATTCACAGGCCATTCCCAGCGCTATGCGGAAAATGAACGTCTTATTCAAGGAAAGAAGCGTTCCCTGCCGAAAGAAGGAAATGAAAGATACCTTTGAAGCATATACGGTCTATATTTATAGTAATGTAAAGCTCCTTCCAACGCCTCTTAAACCGATTACTTCCGCGGCCCGCGAGTACGCACAGGGAGCTATAAAGTTAAAAAAGGTTATCGCAGAAGGAATGATTTCTCACGAATGAAGCGCAGAATGTATTTAGTGATATAATAGGGAAATTTCTTTACACCCTAACCACAGGGGGGTCTCTCTGATGCAAAAAGACTGGAATTTCAATCCCGAGGACGAAAAAACTATCAAAACATTTTCATCATGGCTTCCGGAAAAACTTTTTGACATTCATGCCCATCTCTATCGGAAAGAAATGCTTGCGGCGCCACAGAACCATCTCGTCCAACATGGGCCAGAAGAAAGCTCTCCCAAAACATGGCGCGAACTCCTTGAACCCCTGGTCGGAAAAGGACGACTGTCGGGCGCGCTCTTCATGCCCATGATCAGTAGCCCTCATGACCGCATCAAAGATCTAAACACCTGGACAATAACCAGCACCACGAATATTCCTGAAACAAAAACTCTCGTTCTCGTAACACCCGACATGTCATCCACAGAAATAGAACCATTTCTTTCTCTTCCTCATTTCGCGGGATTCAAACCCTATCACCTTTACGCGACGACACATCCCACGTTCAATGCACTTCCAGCGGATTATATCCCAGAATGGGTATGGCCCCTCGCTCACGAACACCAACTCGTAATCACCATTCACCTCGTGCGCTCCGAAGCAATGGCGGATCCGGCCAACCTTAAATATCTACGCAACCATTGCGAGAAATTTCCAGACGCACGAGTAATCCTCGCCCACTGTGGACGAGCTTTTCACGCACCCAATGCGAAAAAAGGCGTTGTTGGACTAGAGGAAATCAGAAACATTTGGTTTGACACCGCAGCTATCTGCGAAGCAGAACCTATTGAAACACTCCTCAATGCTTTCGGACCACGCCGTATCCTCTGGGGAAGCGATTTCCCTGTTTCCCAGATTCCAGGACGATGTGTAACCACAGGAAACGGGTTCTACTGGCTTCACCCTAACACCACTATACCTGGACAAGGCTCTTTGCAATTTCTTCCTATCGTGCTTGAAAATCTACGCGCACACCAAAAAGCCGCAAAAACTTTCGGGCTGAATAAAGAGGATCTTACGGATATTTTTTATGAAAATGCCCAACGTCTTCTTCATATACGGCCTGAATTTGATAGTGATATTCTGCATTTATATCAACACGCAAAAGAAAGAATTCCAGGGGGTACACAATTATTAAGCAAACGACCTGAAATGTTTGCACCCAACCAATGGCCCGCCTATTTCCGTGAAGCCCGCGGATGCGAAACATGGGATACAGACGGCCGCCATTACTATGATATGTCTCACAATGGTATTAGTTCTTGTCTTCTTGGATTTCGCGATCCCGACGTAACCACAGCTGTTCAAAGAAGAGTCGCGCTTGGAAGCATGTCTACACTTAACCCTCCCGAAGAAGTAGAACTCGCGGATCTTCTCTGTAAAATACACCCTTGGGCAGAACAGGTCCGTTTTGCCAGATGCGGCGGGGAAGCCTGCGCTGTTGCGATAAGAATTGCACGGGCCACAACAAACCGTTCTCTTGTTGCATTTTGCGGATATCATGGATGGCAAGATTGGTATCTTGCCGCCAACCTTGGAGAATCTGACGCACTTCAGGGACATCTCCTTCCTGGACTTGAAAGCTTCGGCGTACCAAAAGAACTTCGGGGAACTGCCCTTACTTTCCGCTATAACCATCCGGAAGAGTTTCAAACCCTTATAAAAAAATATGGAGACAAACTCGCGGCAGTCATCATGGAGCCATGCCGGTCGGAAGATCCAGATCCGGGCTTTCTTGAAAATATCCGAAACACTGCCCACCACTCGGGCGCACTTTTAATATTTGATGAAATTACCATTGGATGGAGGATGTGTCTTGGTGGAGCGCACCGCAAATTTGGGGTATCTCCTGATATTGCCGTATTTGCCAAAGCCATGGGAAACGGACATCCGATCGCCGCTATTATCGGCACCCGTAATGCAATGGATGGAGCGCATAGATCTTTTATCAGTAGTACTTACTGGACAGAAAGTGTCGGGCCTGTAGCGGCGCTTGCAACTATTCAAAAAATGGAACAAATCGATCTGCCCGCTTATATCGCACGCATTGGATCCCGTGTTATAGAAATATGGAAAGAGTATGGTAAAAAGTATAATATTTCCATTGATACTGCCTCTCGTTTATCTCTTCCGAAAATGCAGTTCAATCATGAAAAATCCGATATCCTGCGTACCCTCTTTACTCAATATATGCTTGATCGGGGGTTTCTTGCGACAACGGCTTTTTCTCCCACGCTTGCCCATAATGACAGGATTCTTGATCTGTATGAAAAAGCGATTGAAGAAGTATTTTCCATGATCGCAAGAGATATTGATTCTAAAGATCCTGAAGACTCGTTACGTGGTCCAGTTGCACATACCGGATTTCATCGACTTGCTAAATAAAAAATGCATTCGCCAACCGACTATGTAATTCTCTCACCAGGAGAAAACCATGGCATTGGTAAAGAATCCGCACGATATTAAGATAGGAATAGTTGGATGTACAAAAGGAAATGGACACCCTTATTCATGGAGCGCCATATTTAATGGATATGATAAAGAACAGATATCAAAAAAATGTCCGTTTCCCGGCATTGCTCTCTACCTTAACAAAGAACCAAAAGAATCTTTTGGAATCAACGGTGCTGTTATTACCCATATTTCCTGCAAAGGTAACGGTGGTTTTTCCGCGGAAGATGTATCTGCTTCTTCGCTCATACCAAATGTAACCGAAGAACCTGAAGATATGATCGGAGAGGTGGATGCGGTTATTATCGCCACTGATATTGGCGCTGAACATAAAGATCGCGCTAAACCATTCATTAAGGCTGGCATACCTCTCTTCATTGATAAACCATTGGTAGACAATGAAGAGGACCTTAAAATGTTTATCCAATGGGCAAAAGAAGGAAAAGCTTTTATAAGCTCAAGTTCAATGCGCTATTGTAAGGAATTCCTTCCTTGGCGGCTTTCTACACATGAATTGGGCGCGCTCCGATTTCTAACCGCCACCTCTTCAAAAAAATGGGAAACTTATGGAATCCACGCGCTAGAATCTATCTTTCCTATTATGGGTCCTGGTTTTCTTACAGCACAGAGCATTCCAACTAAAGATGGAACTATCGTGCATCTTACCCATAAAAGAAGAGCAGACGCAATCATTGCAGTTATCTCTGATATGTATGGCGGATTTGGCTCTCTTCAAATTTGCGGAACCGAAGGCCACGTACAAACCGCTTTCACAGATACATTTTACTCGTTCAAAACGCAACTTGAGGCATTTGTAACATATCTTAAAAGTGAAGAAAAGCCTTTTCCATTTGAAGAAACGATTGAATTAATGAAACTTCTGATTGCCGGAATAAAAAGCAGGGAAGAGAAAGGAAGAATTGTAGCGCTGGAAGAGATAGGGTAAACGTAAAATATGAATGACTTATCATATAGGCTTTCATGCACCTGGAATAATGGAAACTTTTCTAATCTATTGAAACCATAGAAGGAGAAGAAAAATGAAGATCATAGAACAGTTCTCTTTGAAAGGAAAAGTAGCTCTTCTTACCGGTGCCGCAGGACTATATGGAAGGCAGATCCTCCGTGCGCTCGCAGAGGCGGGAGCAACAACTTGTATTGCTTCAAGAGATAAAGAAGCATTGGAGAAAGTTGCACATTCTCATAGAACGCAAGGAAGCGAAATTCATACATTCACACTTGACCAGTCTGATGAAAAATCTATTCTTGAGCTCAAAGAGAGAATTCAAGAAAAGTTTGGCGCTATTCATATCCTTGTCAATAATGCAGTAGCCCGTCCCGCGGGCAAAGGCTATCTTTATGCCACAGCCTCTGAAATTGAAAGAAGTATGGCTGTCAATGCCACAGGCATTATTCTGCTGACACGCGCAATAGGAGAAATTCTCAAAGAGTACGGATCCATTATCAATATCGGCTCTATGATGGGCTTGGTGGGGCTTGAACCATTAAATTATCGGGGCACTGAGATGGATGGATGGCATGCGGATTACTTCTTTCATAAAGGCGGGATGGCAAATTTAACACGATTTTTGGCAAGTTTTTACGGACCGCGCGGAATCAGAGTAAACTGTATACATCCCGGAGGACTAGCACAACCAAGCCAACCTTCTCAGTTTCAGATAAATTATAGTGAACGAACATGCCTTGGACGGCTTGCAAATGATACTGATCTTATGGGCATTATTGTCTTTCTCGCCTCGGACGCCTCGCGTTATATAACAGGAACCAATATTCCGGTTGACGGCGGTTATACAGCAAAATAAAAAAAACGAGATTTCTCAAAAAAGAAAAAAAATGCTACTATATTCTTGTTAATAAGCGGCATCCATCATTGTAGTCCGCACTTTTCTTCTTACCCTATTTGTAATCTTTTAGCTCTTTAGGCCTATACATATTTACATAAGCTCATTACAAATTACAGGGAGAATATGAGTGGTATTCAAAAAGAAAATTCTCATAGTCGGCTATGGTTCCGTAGCCCGATGTCTTCTTCCTCTTCTTTTTGAACACCTTTCAATTCCTCACAATCGCATTACTATTGTTGACAAAAAAGATAAGACCGATGACCTTGCGTCGTGGATAAAGAAAGGGATCAGATTTTTTCAAAGAACCATTACTCCGCTTAACCTCGCTCGTGTTCTTTCCGAGCATGTTTCTTCCGGAGACGCAATCATTGATCTTTCATGGAATATTGAATGTATAGATATACTTGCATGGTGTCATGATAACAATGTTCTCTATGTTAATTCCTCTATGGAAGATTGGGATCCTTTTGCGAACATTTCTACACAGAGTCTCTACGAAAAATCGCTCTACCATAAACAAGAAAAAATTCGTACTATGGCAAATGGATGGAGCGGTCCTCAAACAACCGCTATTATAGATCATGGCGCAAATCCAGGGCTTGTATCTCATTTTATGCGAAAAGGACTTGTAGATATCGCCCTTACAATGCTTCAAGATAATAGTGTCTCAAAAAAAAGAAAAGCATCCATTGAACAGTATCTCTCAACACAAGAATATGCTCATCTCTCTAAAACCCTTGAAGTCAAGGTAATCCACATTAGTGAGCATGATACGCAAATTACCAATAATCCTAAACAAAACAATGAATTTGTTGGAACATGGAGCATTGAAGCAATGCATGAAGAAAGCCTCGCTCCCGCGGAATTTGCCTGGGGCACGCATGAAACCAATGTTCCATTGTTCGCTACCTTTGCGCCCACTAATAAAAAGCAGATCTTCCTTCCGCAAATGGGAATGAATACATGGATAAGGTCTTGGGTTCCTGATGAAGAGATTATAGGTATGGTAATACGTCATGCGGAAATAGTAACTATATCTCACTCGCTCTCAGTAGAGGAAAAAGGAAAAACCATCTATTCTCCCACTGTTAACTATGCCTATATGCCCTGCAATGAAACCATTGTTTCTCTGCATGAACTTCGCTGTAGAAATTACGAACTCCAAACAAACTTAAGAATCTTAAATGATGAAATCATTGAAGGCGCAGACAAGCTTGGCGCTCTGATTATGGGACATCGCTACCATGCATGGTGGACAGGAAGTCTTCTGAGTATTCAAGAAGCGCGGAAACTCGTTCCTCACCAAAACGCAACCACTCTTCAGGTAGCTATTGGCGTGATAGCGGCCTTTATGTGGATGATAAAAAATCCTTCCCAGGGAGTATGTATGCCGGATGATCTTCCTTACGAGCCTATTCTTGCCACAGCACAGCCTTATCTTGGAGAATTTATATCAAAACCCGTGGACTGGAATCCTCTTAAAAATTATCAGGTCTTTTTTAAGGAAAACCCCACCCTTACTCCTGATAGAAAGAATATTTGGTCCTTTAACAATTTTCTCTTCTCTTCCTAAATAACAGGAAAGAGGAGAGTATCCTCTTTTTTCTATAAATTTGAGAAGAGCGCTTCCTAACAAAAAGAGTTATTACCTTTTATTCTTATAAAGCAGAAAAAAAGTCCGGGAACTGTTCAGCCCAATCCAGAATCAAAAAAGCGTCTCATCATGCCACCACGGCAAAAGAAAGATAAAGAAGAAAATCTAAAATCATCCAGGAAAGAAGGCGTTGACTTTTTCCAAAGCCGGCATACGATCTTTTCCATAGAGTGATGCCGCTAAAAAAAGGGTATCCGAACCATATTTCGCATTAAGAGAATCCATTGCCGCAAGAGTTTTCTCACGCTTTGTATTCCTGAAAAGATGAAGTTGAGGGGTTTTAGTAAGCCCGCACAGGGTAAGCCCAATCTGACGAACCTTTTTGGAAGAAAGGTATGGTTCTATTATCTGCCAGGCAGTTGTAAAAAATTCTTTCTCATCGCAAGAAGGAGAGGGGAGGGGAGCCTGTCTTTCAAAAGAAATAAAATCTTCAAACCGTATTTTACAGGAAATTCTGCTTCCATACCACCCGGATTCTCGCATTCTTGCCGCGACTCGTTCCGCGAGACGAAAAAGAAGGCTACGAAGAAATTCTATATCAAGAGTGTTTTTCGGAAGTGTGCAAGAATGGGAAAAAGATTTTGGATCTTCAACTACGGTAGCAATATGTTCAGATCCTCTTCCCATGCACCACTGATAAATTTTTATACCATATAAACCAAACCTGCGATGCCAAAACGAAAGAGGAATCAATGTAAGAACGCCGCATGTAAAAATTCCCATAAGATGAAGACGTTCTGTTAAACGAGGACCTATACCGGGAACTTTCTCTATAGGAAGTGCATGCATAAAATCCGCAATTTGGTCACAAGGAACCACAAGAATACCCTCAGGCTTACAAAATGCAGAAGATATTTTCGCAACTGTTTTATTACTACTTACTCCCACAGAACAAGGAAGACCCGTCCTTTCTTTAACTCTCTTTTTTATTAGAGATGCGGCACATTCCGGACTTCCTTCAACAAGCACAGTATCGGTAAGATCAAAGAAGGCTTCATCTATGGAGGTAACTTCTACAGATCCAGTGATGGATTCAATAGAAGAGAAGATCTGCCTTGAAACCTCTGAATATCGGTTGAAATCTCCCTTTACAATGGTTGCATGCGGACAAAGATGAAGGGCTTCTCTGATATTCATTCCTGATTTCACGCCATACTTTTTTGCTTCATAGGAAGAAGCGGCAATCACTCCCCTTGTTTCACTCTTTCCTGATACACATATCGCTTTTCCCTGAAGGGAAGGGTTTAATACTTGCTCCACAGAAGCAAAAAATGCATCCATATCAAGATGCGCAATCCATCTCTTCATTCAGCCCTCTATATGAATACGTTCTAACTCCCAAGAAAGACTTTCTGTATCAAGGGTTAATTCAAGTATTCTTCCTCCATCCGAGACTGCAAAATGATAAAGAGGAAAAATATTGCGGCGGCTATGCCACCGAAAGGTAATCTTTTGTACCTGAATAGAGATGTTTTTCCAAACAATCTTACGGATACGGAAGATTCCATTTCCGAACTCTGCAGAAACCACAACTGGTTCGTGAATTTCGGTAATCACGCAAACTTCCTATAGAGCGCGATAACTTTTCCAACGATGATCCCTTCCTCTATTTCCAATGGCTGATAGGCAGGGTTTGCAGGTTCAAGAAAAATCTTCTTTCCCTCTTTTTTCAAAGATTTTACCGTGGCTTCTCCTTCCAATAGAGCCACCACAATATCTCCGCTCTCCACCGCTATATCTTTTCTTACCAAGACATAATCTCCATTATTAATTCCCGCCTCTATCATACTATCTCCCCGAATCCTCAATGCAAAAAGGGTACCGCTTTTCAAAAGATCCTCGTTAAAAGAGAGCATCTCCCCTGGAGGGATTTTAGAAAGAAGCGGAACGCCGGCAGTAATAGATCCCAAAAGAGGAATGCCCTGCATTGTACAGTCTTTTTTTTCAATCTGGATCGTTCTTGCCCGATAAGGCAGTTTCGTAAGAACTCCTTTTTCAATAAGAGCTTTTATATGGCAGGTTACCGCATGGGGACTTTTAAAACCAAAATAAGACTGTATCTCCCCAACAGTGGGAGAGAACCCATTGGTATCAAGAAACTTTTTAATAAACCTGAATACTTCTTCTTGTTTTTTTGAAAGTCTTTTCATACTTTTCTCTTATGGCATTACTTAGAGCAAGGGTCAAGAAAAAAATCATATCCTTGAAAAGCATTTTACTGTATATTTATACAGTAGTCAAGAGGTACGAAACGAAACGCGGCCATACAGGACCTGATAATACCAATTCGCATTCAAAAATAGAGCAAGGCTCCGAGGAGGTAGCCCCGGAAGACATACGTTTGGTACATATATGACGCTACCGACGAAGCTCCGCGGGTATTGGTTTTTCATCGTATTCAGTGTTTGTATCAGTTGTGCCAAATCATAGCGGGGCGGGGCCCCGTACACTGCACACAGGGCACAGTAACAATGCTATATGAATGAAGGCGAATTGGTATAAAACATCAAAAATGGGGATTTGATGCGGATGGAATCCTATTCCGCCTGATCTCCGTCAAGCGGAATACGACCCGGCCGGACATACGAAAATGACAACTTTTTTGCGGAACAGCCACCAGCCGACACCGATCCTTTCTCGTAAAATGTCAATTGTGTATAGCCTGACCCCTGTTCGCTTTTATTCAACAATCACCAATTTACGGGTACCAGCCACATTTTGAAACTCATAAGGACTAAGTTCATAGTACCCGCCTATAGAAAAAGTTCCCACCGGCAACGTTCGATCTTCGCCGAGCCACATTCGTATTCCGACAAACCCATTCGCAGCAACCTTCACTTTCCATGCCGCTGCCTTTGCAGGAAGCCTGTATTTTCCAACTTCTCTTTTTTCACAATGCACAGTCAGAACAACTTTACTGAAATCAAATTCAATCTCGTGATCTGAAGTATTTTCAAGCCGGATCACTATCTCAGGTTGTGTCCCCACCTTAACAGACGGGTTACTTGGCTCGATATACAGCAAAAAGGAACCATAAGGAATGCCCCTTTGGTACTCTCCAAGGACACTTCCAACCTTGACATCCATTGGCACTGCACCTGCCTGATTTATTACTGCCATTACAATCGCGGTGATGGAGAGAACTATCTTTATCTTCTGCATATCCTCCTCCTTTTGTTCAGTATTGCCCTGCCTCTGAATCTATCTCCAGATGTGTACTGTCAATCTTTCTTCCATTGTGCCTCCACAGGTTATTTTCAATATTACCGATATTGAAAATTTTTAGTCGCTGGTTCCATTTGTACCGATGCCCCTCCTCCAAGGTTCCTGACGTCCAAGTAAACCATACATGGTCTTGGAAATGCTCATAGGAATGTGGTCCTGCCGTCGGAGTAGGCGACGGATAATGGCCTCCGATTCCATCGTCGTTTTCAACCATTGTAATATCCTCACTCGTATAATATCCAAGTATGTTGAAAACACGTAATTGCACATCATACACAAGGTATCTTCTTGCTTCATAATCACCGTATAAATCCCCATTGGGAAAGGGAATGACATCCCAACAATCATCATAAACGAATCGTTTTGGTTTATGGATCTTAATTAGCAAATCTGCAATGCTTACACCACTTGGTGTATCCGTTACCATGAAAGTACTATCACTTGTACCATCACCCTTGCCTGTTACCGTAACCGTCTTTGTAGATTGTTCACTACTTGTAGGAGTGATTTCAACCTGAGAATTACTCACAGAAAAATAGAGTGTAATATCGGTAGGAATTGTAGGATAGACCGCCACATCAAATTCTGATGTTTCTCCAGCATACTCTGTATTGACATTACCATCCGTTCCTACATTTGTATCACTGATTTGTTCCGCAGTGCCTTTCTTGTAAAACAAAATTTTCCACACCACCGCTTTTCCTGAATCGCAACCAATATCAGCGGACTTTCCCTTCCCTGTCACGATATGATCGTCACCGCGTTTGCTGGAACAGGTCAGGGTTACGGTCGCAAGACCGGTATTGTCCGTCGTGGACTGTGTCGCCGACAACGTGCCGGTTCCCTGGTTGGCAGGGTTCGGATCTTTCAATGCCCAAAATACCGTCACGGCGCTGTTGGTAATCGGCGTCTGCCACTGTAAACTCTTGAGTTGATTGTTCCCGGATTCTTCTCCTTCGTTCAAGGTTACGCCCACATCACCTCCATCGGGTATTTTCACTTCCCACAAAATACTTCCCTGTTCGTACTTGTACCCGTCGGTCGCGAATACATATCCTCCTTCCACTTTGACCACACCGATATTCACATAAAAACGGTATCGCGCTCCATTCGCCATCACGTTCACGGAAACATTCGATTTCGGCGATAATGCGTGCATCTTGTGTACCAACACCAGCGCATTACTCCGACACACCAATGTGAAATAGAGTAGCCCGAGGATCACCCATTGTTTCCTCACTTCGCCCCCTTTATTGTACCAGACTTTTTCGGTGAATCGTTTTTTTGTTGGTGTGCGAGTTGAGTTAGCTGGTGGATGGATCGTTCTGCAAGTTCCAACATGGGCCATTGCTGTTTGACGAGAAGAAACTCTTTTTTTGCCAGATCGGTCTTCTCTTGCTGGAGATAAATTGTTCCCAACCAGAAATGGGCATAGGGCACAAGGTTATCATCAGGGTTTTTCTCAATCAGTTTCCGGTATGCTTCTATCGCTTTCTCCGGTTCGCCGAGCCCCTGCCAGCAGTAAATACCGATCCGTTCGAACGCGTCGGGCGCCCAACTGCTCTGCGGATACCGGTGGATCACCTTCAGTAACTCTTCGACTGCCGTTGCATAGTCCGCCCAGATTACATCAACAAAAAAAGTAATAGAGGGAAAGAGAAGAAGAAAGAGAGAATAATACGAGAAGGAAGGAAGAATAATTTCTCTGCGACAAAGCCCTGCAAGAGCTTTATTCAGCGGACTTTGTTTCCATGGCGCCGCACCGTTCATTAAAAAAAGATTTCATTTCAGTTACTGCTTTTTTTGATCCCTGCAATATAATAGAGACTGTTCCTCTGCTTAAGGCTTCCCGGATATCGGGAATCGCCATTGCCATATCAAGAGGACTTTTTATTTCATATTTCTTCCGATTATAGTAAAGAAAAGAGGCAATCCGATACTTTTCCGCAATCCGAGTAACCGGCATAATAGGTCTGAGATGGAAATCCTCAAGATGGTAGTGGGGAATTGTTAAACGAACAGTTTCAAGAAGGTATTCGTCGGGATCTGACTCCAAAGATATGAACATTTGTTCTGAAAGGGCGCGACCTGTATCAAAAAAGGTTTTTGCGTCTATAAAAAGGATGTGGTGAACATATTCCACAATACGTGTAAAGGAAATTTTGCGAAGGCGGGGACGATCTACTGCAAATGCGGTAATCTTTTCTGCATGGCGTTCGTAAAAATGAAGAAGAAATTTTCCGATTTCGCATAGATGTAAACTGATAGAAATAGATCCCCGCAAAGTTACAAGTTCAGGATGTTCTTTTTCCGCATCGCTATTTTTTAGATAGGTATCATAGAGAGATTGCAAACGATGGATAGAGGAACGAAAACTTTCTATTGTCTCTTCAGTCAGCTTTTCAGAGGCTTCGCGCTTTTTTTCCTTTATTTCCGCATAGAAAAGGAGAAAAGACTCCCTGACTTCAAGAAACTTCATCATAAGATCTACCATCCGTTCTTCTTTTTCGGTAATCACCTTCTGGTCAAGATCCGAAGGAAGAATTTTTCGTAATGGCAGGGTTTTTGTCATAGAAGAGATTGCCCGAGGTTTTTTATTCGGCATAATGCCAATATTGTGGGATTCTTCAAGGATCTCTTGTCCAATCAGGCGCATCATACGAGAAAAATAGGAGAGTTTCTTAGCCGAACTTTCAAGGAATGCTTTTCTTTCTTCTTTAGAAAGGGGAATACGGTAATAATCAAATCGGGTCCTAATGTGATGATACTGGAAGAGAGTCTGCGCAAGCCATCGGGTAGAAGCAACCAACTGGCCATAATATACAAACCTCTTATTATTGCGGGCTCCGAAATCATCAAGAAAACTTTCAATATAATCGCTTTCTTTTCCTAAATTAAAGAAAAAATCGCGTTCAAATTTTTTCCTTGAAGGAAGCCAAAAAGCAAGAAGGAGAAGGAATTGTGACGAAACCTCCGCAAGACCTGGAAGAAAAGATTCTTCAATCTCACGGGGAGTCATAATTTCTTCAAGGGGTCTATCCGATCTTTTCAGTCTTGCTTTTTTTGGCATGGCCTCACCGATATTCCATAAAGGGAAAGAGTACTATGAGCTATCAGAGATTTAATGTTTCCGGTGGAGATAACCGGAGTCGAACCGGTAACCTTCCGCGTGCAAGGCGGACGCTCTCCCAATTGAGCTATATCCCCAATGAACAGGAATTATACTATATTATGGAAAAATTGACAATAGACTGCTAGCCCCGTATACTACCATTTTCAAAGGCATTGCCTAAAGATTCTTCTCTGTATCTCTGGAAAACAGTCTGTTTTTCAATGGGGATTAAGATTATATGGATACTCTGGTTGCACGCAGAATCGCAAAAGGAATTGCCTCCTTTGCCTTCTTTTGTCTGATTCCTATCATCACCTATAAGCCAGCATACGATTATACCATGATCAAAGATGTGCTTGGCGCGCTCTTTGTTGCGGCAATCGGAATACTTATGTTTACCGACGAACGATCTTTTGAGAAACAGAACGGAACTCTCTGGGTCGCGGCGGCATTCTTTGGTTGGATTCTTATTGGAGCCTGGTACGCTCCTATAGGTCATGGCGCTGGGATCGCCATGGAAAACTATCTTCTCTATCTTCTTCTTTTCTTAGTGGGAGTATTTTGGAAATGGGAACCAGAAGATATTCTTTTCTTCTCTTTTGGCGCAGTTGTTCCTGCCATCATCGCAATCGCACAGCGTTTTATTCTTCATCAGGACCCTGTTACCACATTCGGAAATAAAAATTTTTTCGCGGGATTCCTTCTTATGCCTCTCTTTCTTCCCTTTCTATTCTGGAAACGTAAATGGCGTGTCTATAGCATACTCTTCGGTATTTTCGCTTTTTTAGGACTTATCGCCGCTAATTCTCAAGCATCAATCATTGCGTTTTTGGCAGGACTTATTATTGCCCTCTACCTCTATATTGACTGGGAAAATCCCGCTGTTATAAGAAAAAGGTTTATTGTCGGCACAGCGGCAGTTACCGCAATCATCACACCCTTTATTATCAAAAGCATTTCCACGGATATCCGTCTCTTTATCTGGAAAGGAACCCTTAAACTTATCCACGCCCGACCATTCACAGGATGGGGAACTGGAAATTTTCTCTTTTTTTATCCCTACTACAGGTTTCGTCCCTATTTCCTCAGACCCGAAGCCACTCCTATCACGCTTCATCCCCATTGCCACTACCTCTCTATTCTCTCAGAAAATGGTCTTATTGGGTTTCTTCTTTTTGCACTCCTTCTTACCATTCTCCTCATAAAAGGCTTCCGAGAAAGAAAGAGCTCTTCAAAACCAATGATATTTCTTCTTCCTGCTATCATTGCTCTTCTTCTTGATAACATTCTTTCTACAAACTTTTCTAATACTTCCACTTCAATGTATTTCTGGTTTCTTCTCGGAACTCTTGCTGCCGCACTGCCACAAAGATCCTCTGAAACAGTAGAGAAAGAGAAGATTCGTCCCTTAATGCCTATCTTTGATAAGAAACTTTTTACCATGCTTATCGCTATTGCGGGACTCTTTTTAGGTGGGTGGAAATGGATTTATAGAATTATCCCGGAGATATATCTACGCGATGCTATTGCCTGGCGAGAACAGAATAATTTTTCTAATGCGGTAAAAAATTATAACAAAGTCTCTGAGATCAATCCCTACCACTACGTTGCCCTTTATAAACTTGGATATGTCTATGGACAAATGGGAGATTTCAAAAAAGCTCTTGAAACATATCAGGATCTAAAAAAGAATGTCTTCCCGCATTTCGCGAAGATAGATTCCAATATAGCATCTCTTTATTTAAGTTTAGGAGAGGTTGCACAGGCAAAATATTATTTTGGTGTCGCACATTGGTTTAATCCCTACGATGAAGATGTCCTCTGTTCTCTTGCTTCAATCGCGCTCATTTATCAGAAAGATCCTAAAGTTGCCGCCCACTATCTCCGCGAAGTACTTGCCTTTAATCCCTATAATCGTTATGCCAATTCAGTACTGCAAGATATTGAAAGTAAAGAGAAAAAATAAGAGAATAAGATCCTGGAAGGTATTTTATGGAAAAAAAGGTATGATACAAACGATATCTTCTACTTTCATTGGTTCAAAGAATGAAAAAGATATCAACGCGGATTTAATCAGTACGCGATAGCAATAGGAAAAACCTGCTTTATACAATCATTCCAAACTATTAGAGAAGGAATCAAGGTATAATCTTCCTAAGAAATAAAGCGGAATCAGAGAATGATCTTCTGAAAAAAAATATTGACATTGAGAAGGAAAACAGGTATGATGCAAGCTGTTCAACTATAAAGCAAGGAAGGGAAGATATTAGTTTTCATTAAAATATGTAAGTGTTTCAGTTTTTCTTATAGCACGGGAGAATCAGATGAAGTGTGAAATTTGCGGTAAAAGCCCTAAAACAGGCAACAAGGTAAGTCATTCAAACAGAAAAACGAGAAGAACCTGGAAACCGAATGTGCAACGATTAAGAGTTGAAAAAGAGGGAAAAGTTCAACGTATAGCAATCTGTACACAATGTCTTAAATCTCAACCTATTACACGTCCTGTTCACTCAACTCCCGCGGAATAATCTCGCACAAGAAGCTGTACGGTAAAGAGGCCGTCGCCGAGAGACCGTGTTCTTGGGGTATAGACAAGTTTTGAAATTACAGAAGGAACCGGACGAGACCGATCGGGAAATAAAGCCTCAAAAAGTGAGCTTTTTTTATTCTGCCGAACCCATCCCACCGAACATCCGGAAACAGTACGGTCAGTGGCATTCACACTAACAGGACCAGCGGTAAAAAGCATCTCGGGATTTCCGGAACCAAAAGGTTTTAGCATTTCAAATTCATGTAAAAAATCTGTATCTAAATCCTCAAGAGATAGATCCCAAGGGTCTGGCTCAGGAAGAGGAGAGAAAAAAGAACCTTCAAGGGAATCCCAAAGTTCTTCCAATTCCACTTTTTTTTCCTGTTTCAACTTAAATCCCACGGCATTCCGATGACCTCCAAACGAGAGGAAGATATCGCGATTTGAAGAAAAATGAGCAAAAAGATCCACCAAACCATGTCCCCGTGCAGAACCCTGAAAAGAGTCGCCATCGGGAATAATAGCTGCTGCGGGAAGTTTTGCCCGATCACTTAGCCGCGCCGCAATGGTTCCCGAAAAAGAGACCGGTATTCCTTCCACATACGCCAAAGGCGGCTTCCCCCGATAATCTATCCGTTCTGCCGCCGCGGTAGCTTTTTTTAAAAGACGAGATTTCTCTTTTTCTAAACGTTCAATGGTTTTAATGTATTCGCTTCCATCTTCGCCATCGTCAAGCATAAGCAATGAAAAGGAAGTTTCTGGATTTCCGAAGCGTCCCGGAGTATTTAATTTTGGATTAAGAAAAAAGGTTACTGGTTCCACGGCATCAACATGGCTCGGAACATAAAAAGATTTCCGAAAAAGTCGTAACCCGGGAAGCGAAGGAAAACGGAGAGAACGAAGACCATGTTTTACAATAATACGGTTATCTCCGGTAAGCGAGGAGTAATCGTTTAAGGTTCCCATGGCGGCAAGCTCAAGAAAAGCGCGGTCTTCCTTCTCTGCGGGCGCAGGCAAAAGTCCTTCAAGAGCACGCACAAAAAGAAATGAAAGTCCCGCGGAAGAAAGTTGTTTCATCCGGGAAGGAGCATGACCAGCGTGAGGATTAAGGGAAACTACCTTCTCGGGCAAGGGTTTGGAAGGAACATGATGGTCAACCAAGATAACAGGCAAAGAAATATCTTGACAGGTTTCAAGCGCTTCACACGAACTGGTGCCAGTATCTAAAAGAACCAAAAGACCAAATCCTTTCTGCTTCAAATTTTTTATATAGGAAGAATCAATTTCATAGGATTCCAACCGGCTGGTAAAACGAACATCAAAAAGGCTTCCGGCCCGTTGCAGAGATCGTGCAAGCATTGCCGCAGAAGAAATGCCGTCCACATCGCCATCCGCATAAATACAGATGGGAATATTCCGAGACGAAGCATTCCTCAAAAGATAACAGGCCTCTTCCATAGCGGGAATTTCAAAGGGATCAGAAAGATCGGAAAGAGAAGCCCTGAGAAATCGCAATTCCTCAATTTCCGGGATTCCGCGTTCTCGTAAAATACGACGAAGAAACCTTGAAGGAGAGATCGTCTGTTCGGAAGGATTACTCATTACGCAAATAGGTATGGATCTGTTCCACAGTAATTTCAGAGGGTTTCGGTCCATCAAAACGTTTTTTACCAATAATCAAAGCAGGAATCTTGGTAAATCCCTCATAGGTAAAGTCAGCAAGATTCGCCGCATCTGCCACATCAATAAAATCAAAGGGAATATTGAAATTTTCCAGCTTTTTTTTCCATCCCATACAAAGACCACAATCCTCTTTACCATACAGAATCACTTTTTCAACCATGGCTATCCTCCTTTGCCGCTGTTGAGGCGGATGTAGATAATGTTACCTCGACGCCTCCGTCCGCCAAAAGTCGTTGCGCCAGAAGATCGGGATACGATTCAGAGATAGTCACCTTCTTGATTCCCGCATTGATAATCATTTTAGCACATACAGAACAGGGATGACATGTTACATACAATACGCTTCCCTGTATGGAAACACCATGATATGCCGCCTGAATAATTGCGTTCTGTTCCGCATGAAGTCCACGACAAAGTTCATGTTTTTCTCCAGAAGGAATCTTCTGTTGCTGACGTATGCATCCCACTTCTTCGCAATGAGCTACTCCAGTAGGTGCGCCGTTATATCCTGTTGCAAGAATCTGTTTATCCTTCACGATTAGCGCTCCCACCTTTCTCCGAAGACAGGTGGAACGTTCACTTACAAGCAATGCTATCGCGAGAAAATATTCGTCCCAGTCAGGTCGTTTCATCGGAATAGAGAGGGAAAGAGGAAGCAAATCGCGCTACCCGAGTATGTAATTGTTTTAATTTTTTTTCAGAATCTGAAGAAGCGAAAGCCTCCTCAATAAAAGAGGCGATCGTCGCCATATCCTCTTGTTGCATCCCCCGGGTGGTAACCGCGGGAGTTCCTAACCTAATTCCACTGGTAATCCCAGGAGGAAGCGGATCAAAAGGAATGGCATTTCGGTTGGTAACAATACCGGCTTTTTCAAGAAAGTCCTGCGCCTTATTACCAGTAATGGATTTGTTGCGAAGATCAATAAGTATAAGATGGTTTTCCGTTCCACCGGTTAGCAGAGAAAAACCCCGTAGCGCAAGTTCTTCGGAGAGTCGGCGCGCATTCAAAAGAATCTTCTGTTGGTAGTGTTGAAAACTCTCTTTCTCCGCAAGATAAAATGCAACAGCCTTAGCGGCAATCACATGGAGAAGAGGGCCTCCCTGAATCCCGGGAAAAAGCGCTTTATCAACTTTCTCCGCATATTCGGCATTGCAAAGAAGAAAACCGCCGCGTGGTCCCCGCATTGTCTTATGGGTAGTGGAGGTAACAAAGTGCGCGCATCCAACCGGAGAAGGATGGAGTCCCGCGGCAATAAGACCGGCAATATGGGCAATATCCGCACATAAAAGGGCGCCTGTTTCTTTCGCAATTTCCGCAAAACGAGAAAAATCAATCTTACGGGGATAAGAACTCGCTCCGCACACAATCATCTGCGGGCGATGTTCTCGCGCAAGTTTCGCGATTTCATCATAATCAAGAAGCCCGGTATCGCGGTTTACACTATAAAAAAGAGATTTATAAAACATTCCGGAAAAACTTACATGCGCTCCATGGGTCAGATGACCGCCACTGCTTAAATTCATCCCCATAAGGGTATCTCCGGGACGAATTGAAGAAAGATAGACCGCCATATTTGCCTGAGAACCAGAATGAGGCTGTACATTTGCATGATCAGCGCCAAATAAACACATTGCCCGCTCTCTCGCAAGAGATTCCACCTCATCCACAAAACCGCATCCTCCGTAATACCGTTTTTGGGGATAGCCTTCCGCATATTTATTCGTAAGCAAGGAACCCACAGCCTCCCGAATAGCCCGACTTACATAATTCTCCGAAGCAATAAGATTGATAGTGCGGCGTTCGCGGGAAGATTCCCGACGAAGCAAGCCTGATATTTCAGAATCAACGTTGTGTAACATTTCGCACATCCTCTTCCCGAATAAAGGAAAAATCGGCAAATTTTAGAAAAAGATCGTTAAAGAGTGAAAGAAGAGATAGTCTGTTCTTTTGAACTGTTAGATCAGGCGTCATCACAAGGACTTTATCAAAAAATCGGTCTATGGGATCTTTGAGTTGAAAAAGAATCTCAAGAAATGAGGCGAAATCTTCCACAGAGAGAACCTCTTTCATTCTATCGGAACTCTTCTGATAGGTTTCTAAAAGATCTTTTTCTTCCTTTTCTATCATATAAGCGGGGTTAAAAGGCTCTTTTTGATAGCCCGAGGTCCGTGCCTGTTTCAATATGTTGGCGATACGAGTAAAAGGAAGAAAGATGGTTTCAGGAGAAACCGCATTAGAGATAAAATGAGTAAGGGCCTCTATTTTTCGGCGTGCGCCTGATACGTTTAAATGTTCAACCGAAAGAACCGCCTGACGCAAGCCCCGTGGAATTTCTTCAGATGCAAAGAACGCATCAAGTCGGTGAAGAAGAAAGTCTTCCTGCCTTAAAAAAGTAGGATCGCCTTCAGAGAGCCCAAAGAGAGTCAATGCTTCCCGGGAAAGATCTGTGAGATCAATCCTGTTTCCAGACTCTTGCAAAAGCATAAAAAGCGTGTTCGCAACCCGCCTAAGGCCATAAGGATCTTCAGAACTGGAGAAAGGAGAAGATTCATCGGCAAAAAAAGCTGACAAATATTCAATCCTGTCAATGATTCCCAATGCTATTGCCACTGGGTCTGAAGGAAGGGAATCTCCTAAATTTCTAGGTTTCATATAACCCGAAAGGGGAAGAGATACTTCAGGGGGTTCTCCTGCCGCAGTAGCATAGAGAGAACCCATTGTTCCATGAAGAACAGGAAACTCGCGTACCATCTCGGAAGCTAAATCGTGTTTACAGATTGCCGCAGAACGGCAAAGGGCATCGTGTAAGAGAGAATCGGGAAGAAATCTCTTTGCAAAATAGGAAGCAAGCGTACGAAGACGAAGAACCCTATCGGCCACTGATCCCCACTTCGGGTGGAAAAGAATCGCACCCAATTTTTCTTCAAAAGAGTGAAAAGGTTTTGCGAGATCTGTTTTATAGAAAAATTCCGCATCAAGAATTCTTGTATGAATAAGACGCTGATAATTCTCTCTACAAAGCGAAGTGTTACATCCATCGGTAATAATCAAAAATTGGCCTCCGAGTCCGCCATTTTTACGTAAGGGAATACCTTTTGCATTGGCAATGACGATCTCTAATACAGGTGAAGGAATCTTTTTTGCATCAGAAGGAAGATCGCAACGGATAGCCACAGGATATTCTACAAGGTTTACAACCGCCTCTCTCGCTTCTTCTAAAACTGTTTCTTCAGGGGCAAGAAGAGATTCACAGAGATCTCGGATCTTCTCGGAACGTTCAATAGGATCAAGAATAACAGACCCTTTTCTGATCTGATCAAAATAATCCTCGCATCCGCGCACCTTTAATTTTCCCGAAGAAAGAAAAGGATGGCCGAACGTCCATCGCGCAGAAGAGACATAACCAAACGAAAGAGGAAGCAACCTGCTGTCCCACAAAGCAAGAAGCCAGCGAACAGGCCTAAAAAAGGTAAAGTCCGATCCATCCCATCTCATGGCTCTAGGTATTTCAAGAGAAGAGATTGCCTCGGAAACAATGTCGGGAAGTAACTTTACCGAAGGAATCGGACGTACTTTTTTTACAAGGGAAACAATCTTCTTTCCATGCGCTGACTCTAAGAAGAGTTTTTCAAGAGAAACTCCGTGGGCTTTTGCGAAATGTACTGCTTGCGGCAAAGTTCGGAACGAACTTTCTAAAGAAGGATCTATCCTTGGACCAGATACTTTTTTTGTTTCAGCGGGCGTAGAAAGAGGAATGCCGCGAGCACAGAGAGTAATTCGGCGACAGGTATACAAAAGATCGCAGGAGACGCATGAAAGTTTTTTCGCCTCCAATGCCGCAATAAAAGCAGGCACAAATTGTGCGCGAAACGTTTCACCGGTCCAAGAAGGAAGGTCTTCACATCCGATTTCAAGTAGAAATGTTTTCATGTTTTTTTATTAGGACGAACAGTGGAAGGAATTATATCCAATTTTTCCTTTTTTGACAAATAAAGAAGGGATAAAAGTGCCGCAAAAATATGAAAAAGCCATGGTGCCGCCCACCAGGGAATCATACTGTTTTTACCGAGAGAAATTCCCATCTGAAAAGAAAGATAGGCGAGAAGAGAGAGCGAAAAACCCGCAACAATAGTATAGGAACGAGAAAGTTTTTTTCGTATATAAAGAAAAGGAAGAAGGAGAAGGGAAAGAAAAAAATTGAGAAGGGGATAACTTACTTTTTCCCAAAGAGTAATCCATTCTCTTCTAGGAACAATTCCTACCTTTGAAAGATTCTTCAGTGCCGCGTACAGGGTGAAAAAAGGGGTCTGTTCAGGATCTGAAACAAACCAAGAAAAAGCCTTACCGAGATTCACGGGAAATTCCACCCTTGTCTCTTCAAAATAGTGTTCTGGATCGTTCCGATCTTCTATGCTTCGTACAGTCCCCGCGGAGAGAATCAGTGTATCACCCTCAATTTTTGCGGAAGGTGCAAAATATACCCGCGTTCCCTGCGGCTCCAACATCACCAACATCACCTCTTCAAGTCTTTCTCGGGAATGATGACGTTCTGCCCATACCACCATCTGATCAGTCGCAAAGGCAAGAGAAGAACTCTTTTTTTCCAATGGGAAAGAAGGAGAAAAAGAGATGTTTCCCGCTACAAACGCAAGAAGAGTAGTACAAAGAGAAAAGAAGATACAAACAGAATAAATCTCTAAAGAACGTATTCCATTTATTTCAAAAATACGGAGTTCGCGGTTCCGTTCCATGGTTCCCATCACAAAAAGAATGGTTAATACTGTAATAAGAGGAGTAATGGTTCTCACCACAGAAGGGATTTCCGCGAAAAATAGTCTCCATGAAAAAAGAGAGCCTTTACGAAGAAAAGAAGAAAAATCGCCTATTAGCTGAAAGAGCGAGAAAAGAGCGATACAGGCAATAAAAAAGAGTGCAAAATATACCAAGACCTGAAAAAAAACATAGCGTTTTTTACGAGACATAAAAAAAGCGTCTCCTTAAGAAAAAAAGAGAAAGAACCCATATTCCCGGAAGAAGCCAGAAGATCGCAAGGCTTCCTGTTTGATAGACCAAAGCTTCTCCTAAAAGAAGAAGATAAAATGCGCAGAGCCCCACACCAGCGCCAGCGCCTACCACCATCATCATATTTGAAATTCTCATCCAAACACCAAGGTAATATCCGGTAAAAAGCAAAAGAAAGGGAAGAAGAAGAAAGAAAAACCGACGTTCTAATTCAAAAAGCGCAGGAAGACGATCCTGCGAGGAGATAGCAAGAAGTCCAAAAAAAAAGGATTCTGCCACAGTCCTGTCCGAAATCTTTCTCTTCGCAACTTGAAGCGGCACTATCAACCGATAGGTAGCAAATTCAGATCGAGCAAGCGCCTTTCCCTCGCGAACAGAGGCCGCAAAAATCTTGCCGTCTAAAAGTCGTAAGAGAAGGTTTCCTTGAGAGTTCACTGAAGCAGTGGCCTCTTTCGCCGCTATAGTAAGGACAATATTGTCAGCATCTCTATTGGAAAGAACAATGTTTTTCATACGGACTCCTTCAATGCCTCCGATATATACCGTAGTATCCCGGGTAATCTTTACAAGAGAGCGTGGTTGAAAAAGTTTTATCGGATTTATAATCGCCGAGGCGCTGATAAGGGTTCGTTTCATAAATTTTACCTGCGGTACTATAAAAAAAAGTGAAACCAAAAGAAGAAGCGAACAAAGACCGGCAAGAGGAATAAAAGTATGGAGAATTAAAGAGCCTCGGATGCCAGAAACAGGAAAAATGATAAACTCTCTATCAGAATGCATACGCGCCACTACCGCAAAGATTGCAATGAAAAAGCTAAGAAGTAGCAGATAGGCACTTACTTCCAAAAAAGCAAAAAGGAAAAAAGCGGTTATTCCCGCAAAAGAAAAGAAATGGCTTACCATAAGATCAATAAGAAGAAAAAGAGGTTTTATAAGAAAAAGAACCATGAGGATTCCAATCGCAACATACCAGTTTTTCAGAAACTCCCCATACAAAAACCGAGATTTATTTTTAATCCTCATAACAAATACCTCCTACCAGGATCTCCCTGATGTTACATCATATCACAACGGTTATCTTCCCGGAAAGATGTAGTGGGTGCCAAAAAATCAGTAGAAGTTTTCAGTATGGATTCTGTCCTGACTGCTGGAACCGTATCATACTTCTGAAAAGACCCGAAGGAACCATCGCATCTCTCGCTCGTTTTGAAGGACCGGTTCGCAATGCAATCCATTCTTTAAAATACCAAAGGGCAAAATGGATCTCTGTCTCTCTCTCGCAGTGGATGGCCGAGACCTTAATTCAATGGAATTATAGAGATTTTGATATGATTGTTCCGGTTCCTCTGCACTGGAATAAGGAGTTCTCCAGAGGGTTTAATCAAAGCTGGTTCATTGCCGCGGAAGTGAGCGCCATTATAGGAATACCCGCACGCCATGGAGCAATAGGACGAAAACGAAATACCCTCGCTCAAACGCGTCTTACACAATCTCAGAGGCAAAAAAACGTTAAGGGAGCGTTCCGCGCAAGGGATCTATCTGTTTCTGGGAAAAAAATACTTCTCGTGGATGATGTCCTTACCACTGGTTCCACCGTAAAAGAGACCCTTAGAGCCCTCCGAGAGGCAGGTGCAAAAAGAAGTATGGCCATTACTATCGCAAAAGCGTAACTCTTCTTTTCTGAAAATTGGGTGGTTGACGTTTCATCTGTTCCATACTATCCTTATTTTTTTCACAGAATTTCAAAGTATGACAAGGTTCTCTCGTTTATGAAAATAATTACTCACAATACCTATTGGTTTCAGGGATCTCCTTCAAGATGGGGAACAGAGAAGATCGCCGCGGTGCCCGAAGTGTTAGATAGACTTATATATTTATATGCTTCTGTAAAACCCGATATTATATGCCTTCAGGAAGTACATACTGAAGAAATTGTAAAAAAAATCTCTTCCTCTCTCTCTATGAATTCATGGATATATGCGCCGGGAGGGATCTTTCCAGAATATGGCGGATGTCTGCTATCCACTCAGAATATATCCCTACAAGATCTCTCCCGACACAACGGCAATCCAGAACATGAACGGGTCCATTTGCGAGCCCAGATCTCCACTCCAAAGGGACCTCTCATTCTCGCGGCTATCCATCTTCCCAGCAACCGGTTTACACCTTCAAAAGAAGAAGGAGAGAAGAAGAGAATTGAAGAGCTGAAGAAAATTCTTCACGATTCTTCCCGTCCTGATATCGTGGTGGGAGATATGAATGCAGTGGAAGGAAGCAAACCATACAGGTTTATGAAAGAATCAGGGTACAGCGAAGCAGCGGAAATCACTGGGATCCCCGCAAAAGAACGACACGTTGATTATATGTGGATTGATGATACAATAAAAGATAGAGTTGTATCCTTTCAGGTTATTCATCAAGGCAATTTTTTACAGAAGACACCCGCAGGCGAAATCTGGCAACTCAGTGATCACCCCCCTTTGATTATGGAGGTAATATGAAATATCCAATAGTTTTTTGGGATGTGGGAGGAACTCTTTTTTCTCCGGAAAAACAGGACCATGATGGTTGTGATAAAATCCCGTCTCCTGCTGAAGTTCGCAAACAAAGGGCGTTTCGTGCGAAAAAGGTTCTCGCGATGTTCGGACATACAGTCCCCGAAGATTTGGAAAATCGGATAGATTCCCTACATACCACTCTGTTAGAAAAGGAACAAGATCGATTCAGCCACATAATGCTCGCAGAAACTATATATAAAGAACTCGGGATTTCTTCTCGTGAAGAGACCTTTTATCTTGCCGATGCTATTGCGGGTCCCCGTTACCGTTGCTGGCTTTATAAAGGAGTTGAAAGTGCCTTACGCCAACTCTCAGAGGCAGGAATACGTATGGGAATTATCGCAAATACCTATCTTACAGAAAGAATGATGCGAACGGTTTTAGAAGGAGTCGGATTACTCCATTATTTTGAAACTGTGATATGTTCCTGTGATGTGGAGGTTTCAAAACCCGATCCTCGTATATTCCAGAAAGCATTGGATAGACTTAATCTTCCCCAGGGACATGTTCCTTCCATCCTTTTTGTCGGAGATACGATAGAGTATGATGTAAAAGGAGCAAATTCTGTAGGTTGGGATGTCGCACTTCATCTTATCAATTCCGAACAGACCTGTGATACAGCTTCTCTGATATTTCGCGAATATGATGAGTTAGTCTCCTTTGTTTTGTCAGAATCATCCTAAAGCGAAAGAATCCGCGCCAAACCAGAAAAAAAAATAGGCATATCTCAAAAAAAATTACGATAGAACCGATAAGACCAAGTGGCGCAGATTAGCGAATTATAAGAGTCATTCAGAGAAAGGGAAGGGGAGAATAATTATTTTCCTTGACAGAGCGTTTCAAGAGAGTAAAATAAATAGGACTATCTTTTCAGATATCATTCTCTATATCCAACCAAGGGAGGCATAATGAGAGTTGCTATCAATGGTTTTGGTCGAATTGGAAGGCTTGTGTTACGAGCCGCGCTTGAAAAAAGTTATCCTGATATTGATATTGTCGCATTCAATGATCTCGCCGACACGAAGAGCAATGCCCATCTTTTCAAATACGATTCTAATTATGGTATCTATAATGGAACGGTGGAAGCCAAAGATAATAAGATTCTTATTGATGGAAAAGAGTTTGCGGTTAGTTCAGAGAGAGATCCCAAGAATCTTCCCTGGAAAGAAATGGAGATTGATGTGGTAGTGGAATCTACGGGATTTTTTACAGAAGCGGAGAAAGCAAAAGCCCATCTTGAAGCCGGCGCGAAAAAGGTTCTTATTACTGCGCCCGCAAAAGGCGAAGATATTATGGTGGTCTTAGGAGTCAATGAGCAAGAGTATGACCCTGCAAAGCATGCCATTATTTCAAACGCATCTTGTACAACCAACTGTCTTGCTCCAATGGTAAAGGTTCTTGACGACAATTTTGGCGTTATCCGCGGGCTTATGACTACAATACATGCCTATACCAATGACCAGAAAATTCTTGATTTCCCCCATAAAGATCTCCGAAGAGCGCGAGCAGCCGCTCTTTCTATGATACCTACCTCAACGGGTGCCGCTGTCGCAATCGGAAAAATTATGCCAAAACTCAATGGAAAACTGAACGGTCTGTCTCTTCGGGTTCCCACACCCACGGTATCAATTGTTGATTTTGTAGCGCACATTGAGAAGAAAACAGATAAAGAAAGCATCAATGCCGCAATGCAACAGGCGGCGGAAGGCGCTTTAAAAGGAATTCTTGACTATTCCGATCTTCCATTAGTATCAAAAGATTTCACCAAGAATCCTCACTCCTGTATTTTTGACGCACCCTCCACCTACACTATAGACGGCGATTTTATTAAGGTCTTTGGATGGTATGACAATGAATGGGGATACAGCAATCGGGTTGTGGATCTTCTGAAAATTATCAAGGATAAATCCTAACCAATCCTCCAATTTCACTACAGGAGAGGGGCAATGGATCTTGCAACAATTGAGGAAAGAGAGTATGCGGGAAAGAAGGTTTTTGTACGGGTTGACTTTAATGTTCCCCTTGACAAAAATCTTGCAATCACCGATGACACAAGAATAGTCGCAGTCATTCCTACAATAGAATATCTGCTAAAAAAAGGCGCATCTCTTATTCTTGCGTCACATCTCGGAAGACCTCAGGGCGCTCCTTCAAAGGAGTTCTCTTTGAAACCTGTCGCACTCCGGCTTGCCGAACTTCTTCGCCGCCCAGTAACCTTTGCGGATGATTGCATCGGAACAGAAGTAAAAAAGAGAGCGGAACAACTAAAATCCGGGGATATTCTTCTTCTTGAAAATCTTAGGTTTCATCCTGAGGAAGAGAAAAATGATAAGGAGTTTTCACGATCCCTTGCTTCGCTTGCGGATGCCTATGTGAACGATGCCTTTGGGACCTCTCACAGAGCCCATGCATCCATTACCGGCGTTCCATTCTTTCTTATTGATAAAGCCGCGGGCTTTCTTATTAAAAAAGAGGTAGAAGCTCTTTCAAGGATTCAGAATAACCCTGAACGTCCCCTCTTGGTAATTGTAGGAGGATCAAAAGCTTCCGATAAAATTGCCGTACTCAAAAAACTCATATCCAAGATAGATACGGTTCTTACCGGAGGAGTTGTTGCCTACACTTTTGTAAAAGCAAAAAACTGGGCTGTGGGAAATTCAAAGGTAGACGAGGCGGCTATTCCGAATGCAAAAGAAATAATCCGAATAACCTATAAACTTCATAATGAATTTCATACACCTCTTGATCATCTCATTACCAACAAAGTCGCTGAAGATGGCGATGCTATTTTTACCGATAGAGGAACAGTTCCCAAGGGATGGACCGGTGTAGATATCGGACCTCAGGCTATTGAAGAATATCGGGATTGTATCTCAAGAGCCAAGACTATTTTTTGGAACGGTCCTATGGGAATTTTTGAAATTCCTAAGTTTTCAAAAGGAACCATCGCCATCGCGAAAGCTGTTGCAGAAAGCAATGCCTATACAGTGGTCGGAGGAGGAGATTCCATTGCCGCAGTCCATATGGCAAACGTTGCGGATAAAATATCCCATATCTGTACCGGCGGCGGCGCGTCATTGGAATTTCTTGAAAAAAACAGCCTTCCCGGAATAGATGTACTTACCTTAAAGGATACCACATCATGAACCCATCAAGAGTACCGCTTATTGCAGGAAACTGGAAGATGTATAAAACTCCTTCAGAAGCAGAATCGTTCGCGAAAGAACTGTTACAAGAGATTCCTGAAAAAGCAGACAGGAATATTCTTATCTGTCCTAATTATCTTTCTTTAGGAATTGTAAAAAACATTCTTTCGGAGAGCCATATTTTAGTGGGAAGTCAGAATGTATTCCATAAAAGCGAAGGAGCGTTCACCGGTGAAACTTCTCCGGCAATGCTCCAAGATTTAGCGATTACCCACTCTCTCTGCGGACATTCTGAACGTCGGGGCATCTTCGGAGAAACCGATGAAATGGTCTCATTAAAAGTAAAAGCTCTTCTTGACTATTCTATCGTGCCTATTCTCTGTGTAGGAGAAACAATTCAAGAACGAGAAGAAAACCAGACTCTTTCAATCATTAGACGCCAGTTAACAACTGGTCTGAAAGAAGTCCTTTCCGAGAAAGCAGGATCTGTCATTATCGCCTATGAACCCGTATGGGCTATCGGAACAGGAAAGACCGCAACACCGGAACAGGCGCAAGAAGTTCATGCTTTTATTAGGAAAGAACTCGCACAACTCTATCAAGAAGATATCTCTCGGAAAATTCCTATTCTCTACGGTGGAAGCGTAAAACCCGATAATATTGATATATTGATGTCTCAACCAGATATTGACGGAGCTCTTGTGGGAGGAGCAAGTTTAAAGATTGACTCTTTTCTCCGTATCGTAGAGTTTCACGCACAGTGAGGTGGGTATGTATGCGTTTATAATTATTTTTCATGCTATTGTTGGCGTTTTATTGATTGCAGTGGTTCTTCTCCAGAGCGGAAAAGGTTCTTCACTCGCCAATGTCTTTGGAGGTGGCGGAATGGAGACAGTTTTTGGAGCTGAAACTCCTGCGATACTTAATAAAATAACTACTATTCTTGCGATTGTTTTTATGGTAAATTGCTTTATTCTTACCATCTTTAGCACAAAGATCGGATCTTCATCTCTTATCCAGAAAGAACTTCGGAAAATACCTCCGGCTTCTTCGGCTCCTGCGGCACCTTCCGCACCTGAAACTTCTCCGATTCCCGCAGAACCCGCTCCTGAACCTGCTCCTTAGGAGTTTGCCGGCAATGCGTCCGTTCCTTCAAATACGGCGAAAAGTTACATTCTTTTCTTTCAGAGCCAGATACACCTTTCTCCTTCTTTCTTTGCCGGCGGTTCTCTCTGCCTCTGCCCATTACGGCGGAACCCTTATCACCTCTATAGCTTCTCCTCCCAAATCTTTTAATCCTATCATTGCCAAAGAAACCTCCACCACTACGGTAACCGGCTATATTTTTGAAGGACTTACCAAGCTTGATCCCCATACATTAAAAATAAAGCCCAATCTTGCTGTATCGTGGCGCACCGATGCTTCGGGAAGAATCTGGACATTCTCTCTCCGCACCGACGTAAGATGGAACGATGGAGTCCCTTTTACAGCTGACGATGTGCTCTTTACCTTTAATCGCCTTATTTTTAATCCCTCCATTCCAACCAGTAGCCGTGATATCTTTACCATTCAGGGAAAAACTCCCAGGGTTGAAAAAATCAATTCCCATACAGTACGTATCACCCTTCCTTCACGATTCGCTCCCTTTCTTATGTTGATGTCGCAAGATATTCTTCCTGCTCATCTTTTACAATCCGAAGTTTCTAAGAACCGTTTTACCTTTTCTCTTGGACTTAACTCTCGACCGGCCGATATTGTAGGAACAGGTCCATTTATGTTAGAAAACTTTAGACCCGGCGAATACCTTATCCTTAAAAAAAACCCCTACTATTGGAAGAAAAGTTCTCAGGGAAACTCTCTGCCTTATCTTGACCGACTAATTCTTATCATTACTCCAGATCAAAATCTTGCTCTTCTGAAATTAAAGAAAGGAGAGCTTGACCTTCTTCCTCTAAGAGCGCAGGACTATTTAGTACTAAGAAAATCTCCTCCTGATAAGATCCGTTTTTTTAATGCCGGACCCTCGTTAGGAAGCGATTTTATTATCCTGAATCAAAATCTTGATTCTCCTGTTTCTTCCTATAAACTCGCCTGGTTCCGCAACCCTAGGTTCCGAAAAGCTATTGCCTTCGCCCTTGACCGTCACGCGATTATAAAAAATGTCTATGCAGGATATGGATACCCTTTAGATGGACCAGTAAGTAAATCCGCGGTCTCTTTTTACAACCGTAAAATCAAAGAGTATCCTTATGATCTGGAAAGAGCGAAAAAGAGTTTAAGAGAAGGAGGGTTTTTCTGGAAAAACAGACTTCTCTATGATAAAAAAGGAAACCAGGTCTCTTTTTCCCTTCTTACCAATAGCAATAATTCCGAGCGTATACAGATCGCCAATTTTATACGGAGCGATCTTGAAAAAATCGGTATGAAAATCAACTTTCTTCCGGTTGACTTTAACTCATTGGTCAACAGAATTGATGCTACAAAAGATTGGGAAGCGGTCATGATAGGCCTTTCAGGGGGAATTGATCCTCATTCAGGGAAAAATGTGTGGATGACCACAGGACAGTTACATATGTGGAACCCTGGCTCTCCTCGATCTTGCTATCCATGGGAATATGAAATAGATCGTATTTTTGATACAGCGGCACAGGAATTAAATCCTGTAAAACGGAAAGAGCTCTATGATAGATGGCAGGAAATTGTTCAAAAAGAACTTCCTATGATATTTACTGTAACGCCGGCGGTCCTTTACGCATATCATACCAAACTTGGAAATATAGAACCTACTGTATATGGCGGCCTTCTTCATAATGTAGAAGAACTATATCTAAAAAAATGACTGCTCAACAACCTTTCCGCTTAATAGTCACCTATTCAAAACAGGGACCCGCACGTTTTATTTCCTTTAATTATCTTCCGAAAATCATAGAACGCACCTTTCGCCGAACTTCTCTTCCTATTCTCTTTTCTTCGGGATTTACGCCAAGAATAAAGATAAGTTTCGGTTCCGCGCTTCCCGTAGGATTTGAGGGAATCTCTGAAACCTTTTTTATCACCCTTAAAGAACCGATAAATCTTACGGGAATAAAGGAAGAATTAAATAGCCTTCTTCCTCGGGGGATTTCCATACTTTCCGTAAAACACGATGAATCCGGAAAAAAAAGTCCAGAACGATCTCTCTACTATTCCTTTATCATACAGGGCTTTCAAAAAGCTCCTGAGAACTTTCCCGAAGGATGGACAGTTCTTTTTCGGTCTCAGGAAAAAATTGTTCTACAAGCCGATATTTCTCGTCATCCGCAAAAAATGCTCTTTGACTTTTTCGGCACAGAGGCAATCATTGCCAGAACTCCCGCTTCTCACCTTACCTTAGGAGAGTAAAATGGAAAAAAGCAAGCCAGGACATAATGATACGCCGATTATTCCCGGATCTTCCTGGAGGGTGCATGATATGAACCGACCGCATCCAGTGGTTGTCAATCCCGGAACCGAAAGTAGCCAAACAACCGCGGGAAAGCCTCCCTCGGACGCTATTATTCTGTTTCAGGGAAAAAGTTTGGATGGATGGATTCATAGAGACGGGTCTCCCGCGCGATGGAAAGTGGAAAAGAACTATATGGAAGTGGTTCCAAAAACCGGAAATATCAAGACAGAAAAGGAATTCGGAGATTGCCAACTCCATATAGAATGGGCTTCTCCTGAAAAAATAGAAGGAGAAAGCCAAGGAAGAGGAAACAGTGGCATTTTTTTACTGGAACGATACGAGATACAGGTTCTTGATTCTTTTGAAAATCCCACCTATGCAGATGGATCCAATGGATCCATTTATGGACAATATCCGCCGTTGGTCAATGTATGCCGCGCTCCGGGTCAATGGCAAACATACGATATTGTATGGATAGGTCCTCGCTTTGAAGGAAGTCAACTTATCCGACCTGCGGTAATAACTATTTTTCAGAATGGACTCCTTATTCATCATTGCAGAAAACTAATCGGCCCCACCACCCATTGCGCGGTTCTTCCCTATGAACCTCATCCATTAAACGGATCTTTAATGCTTCAGGATCACAACAATCCCGTGCGTTTTAGAAATATATGGTACCGTCCGCTTGAGAAAGATGATATTCTCGGATAAAAGTCTTCGCACAAGAAAAAAGAGCTGAAAAAGAAGATTTTTATAGAAAGTATTCTTTCATAAGAAGAGATACCTTTAAGAAGGGGCTTAGTCTTTTCTAATTGAATAAAGTCTTTTACTTTTCTTCTGAATTATGGTATTATTCTTGTAGGGTTTCTTCATAAACAAAGCATATTGATCTATTTGTTCCATGAAGGAGCAACCTTCTGCTCTTCTACTACTTACAGCCTGAACGGTATTCACATATATGTTTCCCGGACAGGGACTTACACAGGGGGTATCAATGGAATTTCTTTCTATCTTCAGCCTTAAGGAAAAAAATGCGGTCGTTACCGGAGGAGCGGGAGTTCTCGGATACTCTATTGCTGAAACACTTGGCCGCGCTGGTGCGCATGTTGCCATCGCAGATCTTAAAAATGCGGAAGAAGCCGCTGAAAAACTTGTAAATGATGGTATTTCTGCAAAAGGCTATTTTATTGATGTTCTTGACAAGAAAGAAATAGAAACCTGCGCCTCGGCAATTCTTTCCGATCTTAAAAAGGTAGATATTCTCATCAACTGCGCCGGTGGGAATATGAAGACTGCCACAACCTCACCTGAACTTTCTTTCTTTGATCTTCCGCTTGACGCGCTTGAAAAGGTTATTTCTCTCAATCTTTTTGGAGGCGCGATTCTCCCAAGTCAGGTTTTTGGAAAAACCATGGTCTCAAACTCTGAAGGCGGATCTATTATCAATATCTCCTCTATGAACGCCTTCCGGCCCTTAACAAGAATTCCCGGGTATTCAGCGGCAAAGGCGGCAGTAAGTAACTTTACTCAATGGTTGGCGGTTCATTTTGCGCAAGAATATAATCCAAAACTTCGCGTGAACGCTATCGCACCGGGATTTTTTCTTACAGAACAGAACCGTTTCCTTATGATGAATAAAAAAAATGAGCTTACCCCTCGGGGATCTACGGTCATTGCGCACACTCCTATGGGAGCGTTCGGTTCGCCTTCGGACCTTGTCGGCGTTACATTATGGCTGGCTTCAAACGCCTCTCGATTTGTTACCGGAATAGTGGTACCAGTTGATGGAGGGTTCAGCGCATTTTCCGGAGTGTGATGACGCAATAAGACAGATTCTTCATACAGCCCCTGTATGTGATAAAAAAAATCCGTTTACTCTACGAAGGAGGAAAAAGATGAAACAAGCGCAAATCGCGGTAATTGGAATGGAAGTAATGGGAAAAAACCTCGCCCTTAATATGGAAAGCAGAGGATATACCGTAGCGGTCTTCAACCGTACCGGCGAAAAAACAAAAGCCTTTGTAGAAGGGCCTGCAAAAGAAAAAAACTTTATTCCATCCTATGATCTGAAAAATCTCGTAGATTCACTGGAACGACCGAGAAAAATAATGCTTATGGTAAAAGAAGGAGCGCCGGTTGATAGTTTTATCGCTCAGCTTCTTCCTTTGCTCGAAAAGGGAGATCTTATTATTGATGGTGGAAACTCCTTCTTTAAAGATACTATCCGCAGAAATAACGAACTCACCGAAAAAGGAATTCTCTTCATCGGTACCGGTGTCTCCGGTGGAGAAGAGGGAGCGCTTCGCGGACCGGCTATTATGCCGGGAGGTCAGAAAGAAGCATACGCACTGGTAGAAAAGATATTCGGCGATATTTCCGCAAAAGCATACGATGGCACGCCATGCGTTGATTATATCGGTCCTGACGGTGCGGGACATTTTGTAAAAACTACCCATAATGGCATTGAATACGGCGATATGGAGTTGATCGGCGAAGCCGCGTGGTTTATGAAAAAATCTCTTGGTATGACTGCGGACGCAATCGCCTCCATTATGGAAAAATGGAACGGAAAAGATGATATTCTCCGTTCTTATCTCATTGAAATAACCGCGGACAGTATGAAAGAGTCCCATAAGCCGGAAGAAGGATTCCTTGTAGACCGGGTGGCTGATATTACCCGCATGAAAGGAACAGGAACTTGGACGATCATGAGCGCCCTTGAACTTTTAGTACCGGTTCCCACCATCGCCGCCTCTGTCTTTTCTCGGGAAATGTCTCAAGATAAGGACCTCCGTCTTACCATGGCTAAGATACTTTCTCTGCCAGCGGAACAGACCACGGAAACCGATAAAGAAAAACTTTTGGATATTGCTCACGATGCGCTTTACATCGCGAAGATCTCTTCTTACGCTCAGGGAATGGCTCTTCTTCAGGCCGCATCCGCACATTATAATTTTGACCTTAACCTTGGAAAAATTGCAAAAGTGTGGCGAGCAGGATGTATTATCAGGGCACAATTTCTTGATGAAATTACCAAAGCCTATGAAGCAAATCCTGATCTTCCCAATCTTCTCGCGGCTCCGCAATTTTCAGAATTTGTTACGAAGAATCTCTGGAAATTGGCAAAGTTTATTGAACTTTCCCACAAGGCCGGAGTTCCAGTACTTGCTATGACAGGAGCCTACGATTATATTCTTCAACTTGCAAGCCCTGTTTTAGTATCCGCGCAGGTTGCGGCGCTACAGCGGGATTATTTTGGCGCTCATGGATATTTTAAGGTTGGAAAAGACGATCCCCGCGTTATCACTGATAGCGAAGGGAAATACCGTGAATTCCATACAGAATGGATGGAAGAAGGAAGACCCGAAAAAGAAATCACAAAGTAGAGGTTCGCTAATATAGACTGCTCTCAATTTACTTTGTTCCGCATAACTTAAAAGGCAGGCAGAAAAGAAAGATGGGATTATATCGTATCTGCCTGCCTTTCTATGCGGAAGGGAACAATTATTAGGAAAAGAAAAAGAATGATAAAACCTCTTAATGCCAAAAGCTTGAAAGAAAATCCCGAAGAGTATCTCCGTAGCTTCTCTCGAAAAAAAGATTTTCTTGTAGCCATAGATACCGATGGCTGTATAGTTGATAATATGAATGGCAAACAGATGGTGATTTTTCATCCTCTTTTTATGGAATTCTATCAGTTATGGGGAATAGAAACCTATTTTAGAGAAATTGGAGAGTTTTACAATCTTTTTTCTACCACCAGAGGCTTTAACAGATTTCTTACTCTCCGAGATACAATTCATACTCTTCACGAAAGACAAGATGTACAAGAAGCCGCGAAACTCTCTGGAACAGAACTTCCCGATCCTCAACCCCTTATAGATTTTATCAACTATGCCTCTCAGGCCGGATTAGGTCTTGGAAACCCCTCTCTTGAATCTTTTCTTCAGACTCGTCCCTCCTCACTGCCATTATGGAAACTTTTGGCATGGAGCGAGGCAGTCAATAAAACCTTTCCTTTTTTTACCGCAAAAATTCCTCCTTTTCCCTTTGTGGAAGAGACCCTCGCCCGGATCTCTGCCCACGCCGATATCGTAGTAGTCTCGCAAACTCCCTATGATGATCTTCTCCATTACTGGCGCACCCATAAACTCCTGCAATATATCCGTATTATTTGCGGACAAGAAATGGGAAGTAAAAGTCACCATATTGCCATGCTTATCAAACAAGGCGGCTATTATCAAGACCAAGTCCTGATGATCGGAGACGCCAAAGGAGATCTTGAAGCGATAAAAGAACATCAAGGCCTTTTTTATCCGATTCTTCCCGGAAAAGAAGAAAATTCCTGGCAGGAATGTCTTTCTTCTTTTGAACTCTTTCTTAACAATGCTTATAAAGGCCAGGAAGAAAATGCCCGTATTGCACGGTTTTCCGACATCCTACAGGAAAAAGCAGAATGGAATGATCCTGATTACGACCATACCCATATATATCGGAAAAAACAGAACATACGTCAAAAATTATATGCTATGCTTAATCCTGAAGGTAAACTTCGTATTCTTTAATTAAAGGAGGAACACTTATGGATCCTGAAAAAAAGAACGATTGCACAATAATTTCAGAAGATAATATTGAACAACTCTGTAAAGATATCCCCAAAAGAAGAAATTTTACTGGGAAACGGGTATTGGCACTTATTCCGGATTCTACCCGATCCGGCCCCACTGGAACGATATTCGCCGGTATCTGCAGTGCGCTTCTTCCTATAGTAAAAGAGCTTGACTTTATGATAGCACTCGGAACCCATCCGATCATGCCAGAAGAAAAAGTTAATTCCATGCTCAATATTACCGAAGAGGATAGGAAAACCCGATTTTCAAAGGTGCGGATATTTCAACATGAATGGGATAAAGAGGACGCTCTTACCCATATTGGCACCATTACCGATAAAGAAATATCCGCTATATCCGGCGGGCTTCTTCATGAAAATATCAGGGTTACCCTCAATAAAAAAGCCCTTGAATATGATGAGCTTCTCCTTGTTGGTCCGGTCTTTCCTCACGAAGTTGTAGGATATTCAGGAGGATATAAATATCTTTTCCCAGGAATATCGGGTCCAGAATTTCTTCATAAATTCCATTGGTTAGGCGCCCTGATAACCAATCCGAAAATCAATGGCACAAAGAATACTCCGGTCCGCGACACAATCAATAAAGCGGTTTCATTCCTTTCTACTCCGACAACTCTCGTATGTTATGTCGTGCAAGGAAAAAATCTATGCGGATTCTTTACCGGCGGCATTGAAGCATGGTCTTCTGCCGCGGATCTTTCTTCACAAGTCAATGTCAAATATGTTCCACGGCCCTTTTCAACCGTGCTTTCCATGGCGCCTAAAATGTACGACGATATCTGGACCGCGGGAAAATGTATGTATAAACTTGAACCTGTCGTCGCAGATAATGGAACGTTAATTATTTATGCTCCACACGTAACCGAGGTTTCCTACACTCATGGAAAAGCCCTTGAAAAAATCGGATATCATACCAGAGATTATTTCGCAAAACAACTTGATAAATTTCCCGATGTTCCCGGCGGCACTATGGCCCATTCCACTCACGTCAAAGGAATAGGAACCTTCCATCAAGGCATTGAAACGCCAAGAGTAAATGTAATCCTCGCAACAGGAATATCAGAAGAACGGTGCCGGAATATTAATCTCGGGTATATGGACTGGAAAAGTATAAAACCCGAAGAATATGAAGGAAGAGAAGAGGAAGGAATCCTTTGTGTCCATAATGCGGGAGAGGTATTATACAGGCTTTCCGACGGAACTGTTCCCGATATAGACAAACTTTATAAGAAACTTTAAAATATTTAAAAAATTCCTATAATAGATCGAAAATCAGAGGAGGGAAAAGAATGAATACCCATGTTACCGCCTTAATAAAAAAGTTTCACGAAAAATACCCGGATGCCAAACTCTATGAAAAGTCTTTGCGTGAAGGACAAGAAACCCTCTTTTTTCTTATCAAAATGGATAAGAAAAAACATGTTGTGGAAGCATCAGAGGATTCATTTTTCTTCCATCCTATGACCCATGAAACTGTAACAATCTTAAGAAAACATTTTCCTTCTCTTAATCCTCAGCCGTGTGGAATGAAAAATTCTTTTGGTTTCGGAGACCGCCTTGGCATAGCTTCTCCCGGTCATGTGCAGGCACTAAACGAAAAAAACTTCTTTCCTATCTTTGCTCAACAATCAGGACGGGAATTGGAACGGACAGGAAGAACATTTGAAAGCGTCTTAGACGACGCCATCCTCGGCATCTTTGAAGCCGGATTCACTGGCGCCTTTGGCGCGGATGCCGATCATGCAAAAGATTTTACAACAATAGAATCAGCTCTTCAAGCAGGATATACCTTTTACACCATAGATCCTTCCGCTGTCATTCAAGCTCCTAACCTTTTTAGTAAGGAAGAAAAGGAAGGGTTCTTCAAAAATCATTGGGATACCTATAAACAATATGCCGACAAAACCTATGCCTTTGGACATGAAGCGTGGACAATTTCAGAAAATATTCTTAGAGAACTCGCACTCACCTACGGACCGGCAATTGATTTTATTGAAGAGACTTATAGATTTTTGAAACAAAAAACAGAAGGGTTTGATTTTGAAGTTTCAGTAGATGAAACCACGCTTCCCACCAGTCCCGAGGCTCATATTCTTATTGTGGAAGAACTTCGGCGACGACATGTTGATTTCCAAAATCTTGCGCTCCGTTTCCCGGGAAGATTTGAAAAGGGCGTTGATTATAAAGGATCTCTTGAAGAATTTGATCGCTCTCTCTCCGCGCATCAAACAATCCGAGAACATCTTGGACCCTATAAGATATCTCTTCATTCTGGAAGCGATAAGTTCTCTATCTATCCTATCTTTCGAAAAATTCTTGGAACCCAGTACCATGTAAAGACCTCGGGAACCTCATGGATTGAAGCTATACGTGCGGTTGCCATTGCAGACTTTGATCTCTTTTCAGAGATTCTTCGTATTGCGATCAATGATTTTGACACGAATGCCGCTTCTTATGAAATATCTGCAAACCCCCGCGAAATCAATCTTGAAACCATAAAAGATTCTTCTCCCGACACACTTTTTGAAAACCCCGACATCCGTCAAACCATCCATATTGCCTATGGCTCTATTCTTGGAGAATCAGGAAGAACCTCAGGCATACGCGACAGACTTTATTCTCTGCTTGAAAAGGATGACGAAATCTATTATCAAACCCTTAAAAATCATTTAGGAACCCATGTAAGACTTCTTTCCTGACCATGAAAAAGGAGATGCTATGCAGAGGAAGAGATTTTCATTCTCAGAATTACCTACGCAAGAAATAGAAAAACTCTCGCACCTTACACAACTTTGTAGAAGAGATATCTTGACGATGACCTCGCTTGCTAGTTCTGGGCATCCCGGAGGGTCTATGTCCGCACTCGGTATGTTTCTCACTGTCTACTCTTATGCCAATATCTCTCCGGAAAACCTTGAAGATCCCCATAGAGACAGAACAGTAGTAAGCTTCGGACACACCTCTCCAGGAATCTATTCTGTTCTCGGAAGACTCGGTTTTTTTGATATAGAAAGCGCAATCGCCACCTTTAGAAAATCAGGAAGTATTTTTGAAGGCCACGTGGTTCAAAAAGTTCCCGGCGTGGACTGGGGAACGGGAAATCTCGGGCAGGGACTCTCCGCGGGATGCGGATTTGCGCTTGTAGATAAAATTCAAGGACGAGACTCCACAACCTTTGTTCTTATGAGCGATGGAGAACAAACAAAGGGACAGGTGGGAGAGGCGCGTCGTTTCGCAAAAAAATATCATCTGAACCGGCTCAAAGTTCTTATTGATTACAACCAGATTCAGATCAGTGGAAGTATCCATGATATTATGCCGCAAAATATCCGAGGAAACTTTCTCGCAGATGGATGGGAAGTCCTTGAAGTTGATGGTCATGACTATGCAAAACTTTACGCTGCTACTAAAAAAGCAGTAGAAACTGACGCGCCGGTTTGTATACTCTGTCATACCACTATGGCAAAAGGCGTCTCGTTCATGGAAGGAAAGGCGGCCTACCATGGAAAACCTCTAAAAGCAGAGGAACTCGCGGAAGCAATAAAAGAGCTCGGCCTTGAAAATCTCTTTGATTCTTTCAAAGAAATGAGAGAAAAAAAACAGTTTTCTTTCCCTCACCGTTCTCTTGAACCAACTGCCAAGCTTAATCCCGGAAGCCCCAGAACCTATCCCGCAGATGAAAAAATAGATAACCGCTCCGCTTACGGAAATGCTCTTACAGATCTGGGGAAAGCCAATTCTTCCGATGAAAAAAATCCGCTTTTAGTGTTTGACTGCGACCTCGCAACCTCTGTAAAAACCGAAAAATTCTGGAAAGAATTTCCTTCCCGTTTTTATCAGGTAGGAGTTCAGGAACATAATGCCGCCACTATCGCGGGTGCCTCCTCTTATCAGGGAGCAGTAAGTTTCTTCTCGGATTTCGGAGTTTTTGGCGTGGATGAGGTCTATAATCAACAGAGATTGAACGACCTTAACTATACAAATCTAAAGGTTGTATGCACCCATGTAGGATTAGATGTGGGCGAAGATGGAAAGACCCACCAATGTATTGACTACTTGGGACTCTTCAGGAATCTTTTCAACTTTAAGGTAATCATTCCCGGAGATGCTAATCAAACCGACCGCGCAATCCGTTTTGCCGCGGCAAATCCCGGAAATGTTTTTATTGGAATGGGACGATCTATTGCTCCTATAGTTACAAATGAATCAGGAGAGCCATTTTTTGGCGAAGAGTATACCTTCACTTATGGAAAGGCTGATATCGTCAGAAAAGGAACCCAGGGCTATCTTTATACCATGGGAACCATGCTTCCAAGGGCTGTCAAAATCTCTGAATCTCTGAAACAGAAAGGAATATCAATTGGAGTAATTAATTGCGCTTCTCCTCTTGTTCCAGACCCTGACGCTCTCTCTCTTGGAATAGAAGCAGGAATGATCGTTTCTCTTGAAGATCATAACGCGGATACAGGACTTGGTTCTACTATTGCGCTTCATCTTGCAGAAAAAGGAATTAGCGGCATTAACTTTTTTAGATTGGGAATTAGAAAATATGGAAGTTCCGGCACTCCTGACTCGCTCTTCGCAGAACAGGGTATCAGTGCAGAAGATGTGGAACAATTCATCCAGTCAAAACTTTCATAAAAGAAAAAGCGCATAACGAAGAATAGGAGGAGCTATGTACATTTTCAGTGGATTCGGCGATGAAATATCTCCAGATTTTCAAGAACAGATCTCTGTAATGAAAAGCCTTGGTATTAACCATCTTGAACTGCGAGGAGCATGGGATAAAAATGTAATGGATCTTTCACAGGAAGAACTTTCTCAAATAAAGAAGATACTCAATGAATATGATTTTGGAGTCTCGTCAATTGGATCTCCCATTGGAAAAATAAAAATTACCGATGATTTCAAAGCCCATTTTGAGAAATTCCGCCATGCGGTGGAAATTGCCCATTTTCTTGGAGTAAAATATATCCGTGTCTTTTCGTACTATGGTCCAGAGCAAGGAAATATCAACGACTATAAGGATCAAGTAATGGAGCAAATGGCGAAAAAAGCCCGTTATGCGGAAGAAAACGGAGTTGTTCTCCTCAATGAAAATGAGTTGAACCTGTATGGAGAGAGTCCGGAACATTGCGCGGAAATTATTGCCACAGTCAATTCACCTTCTCTCAAATCCTGTTTTGATCCTGCAAACTTTATTATTGAGGGGATTCTTCCCTTTGATCGCGCGTACCCGCTTTTAAAGGATAGTATTGAATATTTTCATATCAAAGACGGGCTACCTAAATCAAAAAGCAACGGCGAAGTCGTTTGTCTTCCAGCAGGAGAGGGCGAAGGGCAAATTCCTCAAATACTTGCGGATTTCGCACCACGCGCAAAAGAACGGGATATCTTTCTTTCTTTAGAACCTCATCTTGGAAGAGCAGGACAGTTTAGCGGATTTTCAGGTCCAGACAAGTTCGGCGTTGCAGCGAACGCGCTAAAAACTATTCTTACGAAAATCAACGCACTATAAAAAAAAATTGTATGGCTAATAATGCGACTAAAAAAGAAACCTTCTACTTTTTTGACGATCCTGTACAATCAAGAGGTGTGCAGACAATCCCCGTAAAAGGAAGAGTCCTTCCAGATCCAGTGATCCTACTTGGCAAAAAAAACGAATGGGATGAACTGCGTATCCAATACTGTACAGTAATACCAGACGCAAAAGAAAAAAAGTTCCGTATGTGGTATCTTGGTTTGCCAGACGGGCCCATATTTGAATATCGGAAAAGCCCAAAAAGTGTTATTGACGCGTACGGAAAACACCGCACATCTCAACTACAAATAGGATACGCCGAAAGCCTCAATGGTCTTCACTGGACCAAACCCAATCTCGGACTTGTTGAGTACCGCGGATCACACAACAATAACATCCTACCATTTCTTCCGAGATATCCCGGAAGACCCTTAGTCATTGAAGACCCAGGAACAGAACCTTTTCCCCACAGATATAAGATGATTTTTTCCCACATGGGAGGCGGTGGTCTTGCTGTATCGGAAAATGGTGTAAACTGGAACCTGTACAAAAAGGGCGTCAATCTCTTCAAGGCAGGAAGAGAAAGGGGAGAAAAAGAAGGATTTGATCATTATATACTAGAACCCTTCGCTTTTCTAAAAGATAAGGATACCAAAGATTCAGAGAAAAAGTATCGGCTTTATACTCAGGCATCTAGCGGACCTCCTTTCGGGATCAGAAGAACCGCGCTTCTTTCTAGTCCTGACGCGCAACACTGGAACAGACACCCATATCCAGTCATGGGTATCCCCGACGGCGGTACAGGCTTATCAGGGCAGATACATGGGCTGGCTATGACACTCTTTCAGGGATACTTTATTGCTTTTATTCATTTCTGCCTTCCCCATCCAAAAACAGGATGGGTCGCACCACGAGTTCATCTGGCACTTTCAAAAAATGGTGAAACATTCACAATATTTGAAGATGAAGAAAGCCCCTTAATTCCTCTTGGACCTGAAAAAAGCTGGTGGGAAGGCGGCATATCCTCTGACTCACTTATTCAAACAGGAAATGAGTTCAGATGCTATTTTACAGGACTTCCCGTAACCGCGAGTTGGGCGGGTGGCGTCAAAGGATCTGATTTAACTCCGCATCTACAGACAGGCATGGCATCCTGGGAATTAGGACGATTACTAAGCGCGAGTTTGAAACCTGGATTTTCTGAGGGCTACCTAACTCTTAACCTATTCAATGTACAAACTGATGTACAGCCAGAAGTTGTGCTGAATCTAGAATGGGAGAAGGGAGAAAAAGATATCATGGTCGCGCTTCTTGACAGTAAGACTGAACTAGCCGTTGATGGATTCAGTTTCCACGACTTTCAAATCAAGGACAAAAATAGAAAAGAAATCAAAGGAAGATGGAAGCAAGGAAAGATTCTGAAAAAAAATAGTTCAGTACTCCCGTGTCTGCGGATCACAGGGAAAACAACCCAAGTCTTCAGTCTGACCTTGATAGAAAAATCATAATACCTTAGAACAAAAATCAAAATAATCTTCTCTGCTGTGCGCCCTGATTGTAGCGCCATAAGAAGTTCGTGAGTTAATGATTCTTCTGTAGTGATAGCTTCTGTTAGTGTGTGGTGAATCAGGCAGAAAAGATAGTACTGATATATAGAAATCTAATCCTCGTACATCTACTGTAATAATAGTCTACAAAAACATGTACTCCTTGGGTGATGTAGAAACATTTCCACAACCTTATCTTGGTCAACAACAGATTTCATTTACCTGTTAGCTATGTGTACCGACTCTTTCTCTATTTTCACTGTACTGCTTGGTATCGTAGTTTTCTTTCTGTATCTAAGATTCTTCACAGGGTTTTCAATCTCATTCAATGCCATCTCGTACCCCATATCGCATATGAAAAAGCATACATATTCTCCTATCTATGATTGCGCCTTAGAGAAAAACAGGTGATCTCTTTTGGTTCATCTGAATTTATTAATCAATACCAGAACCATAAGTAACGAAATCTCTTGCGATATCTCTCAACAACCATTGGGTCAGATAGTATGATGACACATTCAATATTCTTTCTTGCGGTTTTTGTAAAATTATAGGAACCAGTAATGATCTTCTTATTATCAATAAGGAACCACTTGTCGTGAACCGCGTTTATAAAGGAGTCATACTTGACCTGAAAGGGAAATCTTGAAAGAAAGGAATGTTCATCGTATTTAGATCTCTGTCCCCGTTCAAAAATTCCAAAGATTGAGATATTCCGCAACCCCGCCCGGCAAAGCTCTTCCGCAATTTCATCTGAAGTAAATGTAAAAGCGACAAATTTAATAGATTGTGACGCCTTCCGAATTTCATTGCGAATCACTTCTTCACAATTAGAAAAAGGAGTAAAAAACACTCTAAGATCAGGTTTTTCCATAGAACAGGAGGGTATCCTGCCATTCCAAAGCGCGTTAAATGCTTCTTCAAAGGTTTGTGAGATTCTTTTATCATCAATAAAAAGAAGGTTATTGATATCTTTTTGAAGACCAGCCACGGTAAAGTTTGAAGAACCGACAATTGTTGTACAACCATCAATAATCAGAAACTTTGCATGAAGCGTTTTTTTGAGAGAATTAAGCCGATAGGTATTCAAAGAAGGTTCAATGCCTTTTACAGGAAAGTGAAGAATAACTTTCAAATCAAGATTTTTTTGTCGAGCAATCTTGCGGCAGGAAGAAAGAAATTCCGGACTCATCGTATAAGAAGCGATATGAATAGAGTATCTAGCAGATGCCACTGCGCGCATCACTAAAGAATCAAGGGAATTGTCGGGAGAGAAGTATACTTTAATACCCGCAATAGATTGGATAGAAAAGAAAAAAAAGAAAAAAATGAGAAAACGAACTTTCATACTTATTAGTAAACCCTCTCTACCGAAAGATGTCAATCCAGAAAGATATCTATCCATTGAAAAAATCAACAAAAAAAGGTATAGTACCAGTACCTGCAAAAACATTCAAACACAGGAGTCGCTATGAGAGCCGCTATATTTGAAGGTCCAGAAAAAATTCGTGTTGGCGAATGGCCTACACCTACCTGTAACGAAAATGAAATTCTTTTGAAAACCTCATACTGCGCTATCTGTGGAACCGATGTAAGAACATTTTTTCACGGACATAAAAAGGTACAGCCTCCAGCGATTATCGGTCATGAAATCTCTGGAACCGTCGTTGATACCGGAAAAAATGTAAGATGTGTTTCAAAAGGAGATTCAATCACCCTTGTAACCTCGGTGGGATGCGGCCTCTGTAAAAGCTGTCAGAAGGGATTCTATAACCTCTGCCCAGATACCAAAGCAATCGGATACCATTATCCGGGAGGATTCGCAGAATATGTGGTAATCCCAGAGAGCGCGGTTAAACAGGATGCCTGTATTCTTTTGCCAGAGAATGTTTCTCTTCTCCAAGGTGCGCTCATTGAACCTCTTTCTTGCGCAATCAACGGCCAAAATTATCTTGGAATCAAATCAGGCGATATAGTGGTAATATTTGGCGGAGGACCCATAGGATTTATGCATGCAATGCTCGCACAAGCGCAAGGGGCGGAACAGGTCATGATGATTGATCCGAACTTTGAAAGATTGCAACGGTTTTCTAAAAAATTTCAAAACCTTCTCTTGATAGATCCCCGTAGTACAGATCCAGTTAAAGAAGTAAAAAAACTTACCTCGGATTTTGGTGCAGATGTCATTATTACCTCTTGTCCGGCGAAAGAAGCTCAACTACAAGCATTAGAGATGGCGGCGCCCCGAGCGCGTATCAGCCTATTCGGAGGGCTTCCAAAGGATGATTCCATCCTTGCCATTGACACCAATACCATACATTACGGCGAAATCTCTCTCTTCGGTTCCTTCGCTTCTAATAAAAATGAATATCTGCAAGCTACTAATATGATCTCTAAACGCCTTATAAACCCGGATCTTTTTATTACAGAAGTAATTCCTCTTGAATCCATTGAGGAAGGAATCAGAAAAATGAGAACAGGAGAAGTTCTTAAAATCGTGGTGGAACTTAGCGAATGAAAAAAAAGAGCCTAAAAGATAAGGTAGCTATCGTAACCGGAGGAGGAAGAGGGCTTGGAGAAGCGCTCTGCCAGGGGATGGCAAAAGAAGGAGCCCTTGTCATTCCCTGGGATATTGATCGTGTGAACGTACAAAAGAGCGCGAACACTCTTCATACAATCAACCCTTCTGCGGGCTTATACCATACGATTGATATTACTTCCGAAGAAGAGGTGAAAAAAGCTGTTAACGATGTTCTTACCACATATAGAAAGATTGATATTCTTATTGCAAACGCAGGTATTCTTGAATCGCATGAAATTACTGAATTTCCCGCGAACGCGTGGAGAAAGGTTCTTGAAGTTAATTTAGTGGGATATTTTCTCTGTGCAAAATATGTGGCGATTCCAATGAAACGTCAGCGCTACGGAACCATTATTCAAATAAACTCAAAATCCGGGAAAAAGGGAAGTTATAAAAATAGCGCCTATGCGGCAAGCAAATTCGGCGGTATTGGTCTTACGCAAAGCATTGCCCTTGAATTGGCAGAATATGGGATACGGGTCAATGCAGTCTGTCCGGGAAACCTTCTTGACAGTCCTTTGTGGCAAGAAAGCCTTTTTGAACAATATGCAAAAAAATGGGGCGTTACTCCCGAAGAGGTTAGAAAAAAATATCTTAATCAGGTTCCTATGCAACGCCCCTGCACCTATCAGGATGTACTTAATGTCGTGCTTTTTCTTGCAAGCGACTCTGCAGGGTATATGACCGGACAGGCGATCAATGTTACCGGCGGTCAAGAGATGAGATAAGATGAAAACAAACCCTGACCTCTTTTTTCTACAAAAAACTCTTGACCTCGCCCGAAAAAGCGAAGGGTTAACTAGTCCGAATCCTATGGTTGCGGCGCTAATAGTAAAAGGACGAAGAATACTCTCTTCAGGAAGGCATCGGGCGTTCGGGCTTCCCCATGCAGAGATAGAGGCACTTCATCGTGCAGGCGCTAAAGCAAAAGGCGCCACGCTCTATGTCAACCTTGAACCATGCTGTTATTGGGGAAAAACTCCGCCCTGTACCGATGCAATTATTTCCGCGGGAATCAAAGAAGTGGTCGCCTGTACAGAAGATCCTAACCCTGAAGTTTCGGGAAAAGGCTTTGAAATTCTTAAAAAAGCAGGTATCAAAGTACGGGTAGGGCTTCTTGAACCCCAAGCGAGAAAACTTAATGAATCCTTTTTTACAAACTTTTCTACAAACCTTCCTTTTGTGGGATTAAAATGGGCAATGAGCCTTGACGGAAAATTGGCGACAGAGCAGGGACACTCAAAGTGGATTACCTGCGAAGAGGCAAGAAAAAAAGGAAGAAGGATTCGCTTTCTTTACGATGCAATAGCTGTAGGAATCGGAACAGTACTTGCAGACAATCCTTCCCTTGATTGGGAATCTCCTCCTGGAGCCGCCTCTCAACAACTTCTTGAAAAAAAACGATATTGGAAGATTATTTTTGATACCCATGGAAAAACTCCGCCAGAAGCACGAATCTTTGAAAATCAAAATGCTCAGGTTCTTCTCTTTCTTGGAGAGAACGCTCCTTGCAACTCACTTTGGCCCATGCACAATACCTCTATCATAAGGGTTCCCATAGAAAAAGAAGGATGCTCTCTTCCTGCCGCGCTCGCAATGGCGAAAAAAGAAGGAATCGGAAAGATTATGGTGGAAGGAGGAACAAGGCTTCTTACATCTTTCTGGAAAAGTCGCACTCCGCGCCTTATGCATCTTTTCATTGGAACAAAAATTATCGGTGGAAAAGGCCGCTTTGTTCCTATTGAAGGAGAAACGATCCAAGACCTTTCTCATAGAGAAAAAATCACTATCACAAAACACCTTTCTATTGGAAGCGACATCTATATTGAGGCAAGACCATGTTTTCCGGAATAATTGAAGAGATCGGAACAATACGATCAAAGAGAAAAAGTGCGAAAGGAGAAATTCTCATTGTTGAAGCTTCTTTCGCGGCGCCAGAACTCTTTTCTATTGGAGAAAGCTGTGCAGTGGACGGTGTCTGTCTTACTGCGGAACGTATTGAAAATAGCTCTTTTCGCGCAACGCTTTCTCGGGAAACTCTTTCAAGAACTACTCTTGGAGAAGGTAAACCAGGAGAGAAGGTAAACCTTGAACGAGCCCTTAAAACAGGAGAAAGGGTAGGGGGGCATTTCCTTAGTGGGCACGTAGACTGTTTAGGAAGAATAATCAGGATTCCGAGAAAAAATCAGGGATGTATGGAAATCTCCTTTCCTCCAGAGTACCGTAAGTATATCTTTCCTCAATGTTCAATAGGAATTGATGGGATATCTCTGACTGTCTCTGCGGTAACACAAACTCGTTTTGAGGTATGGATTATACCGCATACGCTTCAACATACCACGCTTTATATAAAGAAAGAAGGGTCTCTTGTGAACCTTGAAACAGATATGATGATAAAAGCCGCTCTTCACCAAACAATACCATGGAAAAAAAATGACAAACCACCGCTTGAAGCCTGTATGTAACACTGCTTCTGTTGAAGAAGCACTCCACGAAGTACGAAAAGGAAAAATTATTATCGTAGTTGATGATGCAGAACGGGAAAATGAAGGAGATTTTTTTATCGCCGCCTCAAAAACAACCCCGAAAATCATCAATTTTATGGCGCGTGAAGCATGTGGATTAATCTGCATCGCTCTTTCTGGCGAACGATTGGATGCCCTTCAATTGAATCCAATGGTTTCAGAGAATACCGCGCTTCATGAAACAGATTTTTCTGTCTCTGTTGATGCGAAAGAAGGAATTTCAACAGGAATATCCGCCCATGACAGAGCAAAAACCATAAAACTCCTTATTGACCCTAAAACAAAACCAAAAGATCTTGCCAAACCAGGCCATATCTTTCCTATACGTGCAAAAAAAGGAGGGGTGCTTGTCCGAGCCGGCCATACAGAAGCCGCGGTCGATCTGGCAAAAATGGCAGGACTCTATCCCGCGGGTGTTATCTGCGAAATCATGGACGAAGACGGAACCATGGCGCGCTTTCCTCGGCTTCTTCAACTTGCAAAAGAACATCACTGTAAAATAATCACTGTTGCAGACCTTATAGAATATCGGAGAAAAAAAGAACGGCTCGTAGAAAAAATTCTTTCTGTGGGAATGCCGAGTGAATATGGGAATTTTATTCTTCACTTATATCGCGATTTGGTTGAAAACCATTACCATATCGCCTTAACAAACGAAGGAACCATGCGAAAAAAAGAGAGCGCACCGCTGGTACGGGTACACTCTCAATGTCTTACTGGCGATATATTCCATTCTCTTAGATGCGATTGTGGAGATCAACTTCAGAAATCAATGAAGATGATCGCCCGGGAAGGAGGGGTTCTCATCTATCTTCCGCAGGAAGGAAGAGGAATCGGATTGGTTGCAAAATTGCAGGCCTATCTTCTTCAGCAAAACCAAGGGCTTGATACTGTAGACGCAAACCTTCGCCTTGGTTACCCGGCAGACCTGCGTAATTACGGCATTGGCGCACAAATTCTTCTTGATCTTGGGTTTACCCGAGTCCGCCTTCTTACCAATAATCCAAGAAAATTGGTCGGACTTGAAGGATACGGAATAGAGATTATTGATCGCATTCCAATAGAGATCCCACCCAACCGCCACTCTGCGAAATATCTTGCCACAAAACAGAAAAAAATGAACCATTTACTCCACCTTAAACAGGAGGAAACAGATGAAAATATTTGAAGGCAATCTCTCGGCAGAAAAAAAGAGGTTCGGTCTTGTCGTAGGAAGATTCAACGAGTATCTCACAAAAAATCTTCTTGACGGAGCAATAGACTGCATTAAACGCCATGGCGGAAGTGAAGATGATATATCGGTAGCATGGGTTCCCGGTGCTTTTGAACTTGGATTCGCAACAAAAAAAATGCAGAAATCAGGTTCATACGACGCAATAATATCTCTTGGAGTTATCATAAGAGGAGGAACGCCGCACTTTGATTATATTGCAGGACAAGCAAGCAGAATGCTCGGACAGATAAATATGGAAGGCATTATTCCAGTTAGTTTTGGAATCGTTATGGCAGATACTATTGAACAGGCCATAGAACGGTGTGGAACCAAGATGGGAAATAAGGGATGGCAAGCAGCCCTCACCGCTATTGAAATGGCAAATCTTGCAACAACTCTAAAATGAAGAAAAATCTAAGAAGAATCGCCCGGGAACTTGCCCTGCGCAACCTATATGCCCATGAAATGGGAAATCCTCTGCTATCTCCCATAAAACTCACCTCTCTTAACAACAATGAATCTATCCTTTCTCCAAAGGCAGTACCATTTGCGACTCTTCTAACCGAGGGGGTTCTGAAGCATCTTGGATTCATCAATAAAATTATTACGATCTCTTCTGAAAACTGGCGCATTGAACGGATGAGTTATGTAGACAGAAATATCCTTAGAATTGCGGTTTTTGAGATTTTTTTTCTTTCTGACATACCCGCTGTTGTCGCTATCAACGAAGCCATAGAAATTTCTAAGGAATATTCAGAAAAAGATGCACCCTCCTTCATAAACGGTGTTCTGGACAGAGTAAAGAAAGAGTATGAATCAGGATATCTTGCAGAATCTTCCGAATCTGATCAAACGCCATGAAAGCGCTTTCATTACAGATAGCAAAGAACGCTTTCAAGGCGGCAATCAGTATTCTTTTTCTTTTCATTCTTTTCAAACGGGTTGATTTCCCCCTCTTTCTTCAAATTCTAAAGGAATCTTCTTCTCTTTCTCTCTTTCTACTTCTTCCAGCAAATGTTTTAGTAACCGCGCTCCTCGCACTCAGATGGAAAGTTATTATTACACCCTCCCACCAAAGCATTGGATTTCTTCGTATATGGAAGCTTACCCTGATTGGGCTTTTTTTTAATATATTTCTTCCCACAGGAGCAGGAGGCGATATTGCGAAAATCTACCTCTTTACCAAAGACCAGACAAAAAAACTCAGTCTTGGTATATCAGTGCTTTTTGATAGGTTTATAGGAGCGGTCTCTATTATTCTTATGGGAGGAGCGGGATTTCTCTTCTTTCAGGGAGCGCTTCCCCCTAAAACCGGATTGATGATCACACTTCTTCTTATAGTAACTGGAATCGCATGGATTCTTATTCTTTGGGAAAACCTTACAGACTTTTTTCTTAAACTTCTTCCTGAGAAATTTTCACAAAAAATCCTTCTTTTCTTTGGCTATCTCAGAGAATATGGGAAAAATCGGACTATTACAAGAAATGCGATCAGTGTAAGCATTCTTTGTCAATCTCTTTCAATTCTTATACAGTTTTTTATGCTTAGATCTTTTTTAGGAATACCGGGCGTTCCGATTCTTTTCTTCTTTATTGTTATTCCGCTTATCTGGGTAAGCACTCTGGTACCATCACTGGGTGGTTTAGGAATCAGAGAATTTACCTATTCCTTTTTTTTCACTCCTTTCATCGGAGAACAACAGGCAATCGCACTTTCTCTGATGAATCTCCTTCTTATTCTCTTTCAAAGCGCAATGGGCGCAGGAGCGCTTCTCCTTTCAGGGAAATCTGAGACGAAGAAATAAGCCGAGTACTCTCCCTAATCTTTCTAATAGAAGATCGGGTAGGAAGTCCGGTTCCATCCACAGCCGCCTTGGCAGTCCCGCAAGAAACAGCAAACCTTACTGCCTCAGAAAAATCACTCTTTTTCCCTATCGCATGAAGAAATCCCGCCATAAAAACATCTCCGCATCCCACAGTGCTAAGAACTTTAAGTCGGGGCGGAACCCACCATACAATTTCTGATTGCGAAAATCCAATCGCTCCCTTTTCTCCTAAAGAAAGAAGAAGAAATTCAGTTCCTTTCGTAAGTAATCTCTTCACTGCGGAAACAAGAAGTTCCCAGGAAGAAAGCGGATTCTCTACCAAACGCGAAAGCTCCCAGAGATTTGGTTTCAACAAAGTAGGTCTTCCTTTTACTCCTTTGGAAAGAAAGATTCCATCGGAATCAAGGGCCACTGAAAGAGAAGGGTGGATTCTTCGCATATTTCTTATCAAAGTTCCATAAAAAGAGGAGGGAACTCCGGGAGGAAGACTTCCAGAACAGACAAGCCAATCATCTTTCTGCGAAGGAAGTTTTTTTAGAAAATCTTCAAGGGCTTTTCGTTCTGAGAGACGGATAGAGGGACCAGGCTCATTTATCCGAAGGGGAGGGGTCCCGTCATCAAAAAAGAAGTTGTGAATAGTACGGGTTTCATCCTGAATTATGATAGGATGTACTTTAGAAATACCACCTTTAGAAAGAAGTTCCAAAGATTGTTTTCCCGCATATCCGCCATAGAAAGCTATGGGAAGAGTTTCAACGCCTAAGACCGCAAGCATTCGGGAAACATTGATTCCCTTACCGCCAGGATCAAGCTGTTTCTTTTCAATCCGGTTAATATCGTCAAAAACAAGCCTTGACATCCTACTACTGATGTCAAGGCTTGGATTAAGCGTAAGAGTGTACACCATACAATAAAAGAATCAACGAGAAGGTTGTGTACGATACTTTTTTACCTTCCGTCTTCGCCGTATTTGGCTTGGTTTTTCGTAAAATTCTCTTTTTTTTACCTCTCTGATAATTCCTTCACGTTCTACATCTCGTTTAAATTGTTTAAAAATTTTCTCAAAGCTTTCATGTCGTTCCACCTGAAACGTTCACCTCCTCAGGCGAGGTCTATCCAATAGATTTTCGCCCCGCAATGCACACACTTCTCTTCATTCTGCAGATAGCCGCTTACCATAAAACACTTTCTACAACGTATATTTTTTCGCGCAGCCACGGCATCTCTTCTTTTTTTTATGTTTTTCTTCTCTGTCTGATCCATTGGGTTTTCGTCCCTTAAGTCAATTGGAGAGAAAGTATAATCTTTTCCATTAACTTTGTCAATATCGGCTCCACAGAACTCGCGGCACCAAGAATTTTCTCAAAAGAGGCTGGTTCAAGAGCATCAGGAAGACACATATCGGAAATAACAGATACCCCTAAGACCTTAATTCCCTGGTGTACCGCGGCAATAACCTCGGGAATTGTAGACATACAGACCATATCCGCGCCTATTATGCGAAGAAACCGATATTCTGCCCTTGTTTCAAGGCTAGGACCAGTCAATCCAACAAGAACTCCCCGTTTCAGCATAATTCCCTCGTTTAGCGCGGTTCTTTCCGCAAGATCTAAAAGATTTCGGTCGTAAGGATCGGAAAAATCAGGAATCCTTTCTCCAAACCGTTCATCATTAGCTCCAATAAGAGGATTCTCTCCCATAAGGTTAATATGATCCTCAATTGCCACAAGGTCTCCCACGCGATAGAGTGGATTTAACCCTCCGGCCGCGTTTGATTCAATAAGAACCTTTATTCCGAGAAGCTTAAGAAGGCGTATGGGAAGCGCAATCTCTGAGACAGAATATCCTTCATAAAGGTGGAAACGGCCACTGAACGCAAGAATCTCCTTTCCAGCGAGAGTCCCTAAAATTAAGTGACCAGAGTGTCCCTTCATTGTAGATACAGGGAAAAAGGGAATTTCTTCATAAGGAATGGAAAGTTTCGTATCAATCCGATCCACAAGCTTGCCAAGGCCTGTTCCGAGAATAATGGCTATTTCCGGTTTCATGGTACTCTTTGAACTTATTACATTGCGAGCCTGATCAGCCCGTTCCCATTCAGTCATTCTTGCCTCCTGTAACATTAGAAAGCTCTTTGGCTCTTTTTTCCGCCGCATCCACGGCCTTCTTAAATATTTCGAAAATATTGTACGATTCCAATACGCGCAACCCGGCAATTGTAGTTCCTCCCGGCGAAGAAACACAATCCTTTAATCTTTCAGGATTTTCTCCCTTTGAAAGAATACTTCCCGTACCATCAAAAAGAAGCGAAACTATTTTCAATGCCGCAGGAGGATCTATTCCGCGTTCAAGAAGAATCGTATAAAAAATCTCTGCCAAATAAAAAAGATACCCAGGACCGCTTCCGGAAATTGCGGTAAGCAGGGGCATCTCTTCTTCAGAAAGAGGAAAGAGAAATCCTAACCGGGAAAAAAGAGCTTCTAGTGTTGTTACTGTAAGGGGACGAGCAAATTTTCCAAGAGAAAAAGCCATCACACCTTTTCCAGATGCCACCGCTAAATTAGGCATCATCCGCACAACCTGCGCGGGAGTATCAAGCATTCTTTCAAGTTCGGAAATAAGAATTCCAGCCACCACAGAGATTATTAAGGTTGAAATCGTTATTTCGGAAGATATTTTCCTGCAAAGACAGGGAAGGTCCTTCTGTTTTACCGCAAGAAGAAGACAATCTGCGCGAGAAGCAAGCGAAACATCTCCGCCTATCACTCCAAAGCTATCTACAAGATTCTTTACTTTCTCTTCATCGGTATCGGCGATAGTAATAGATGCAGGAGGAAGAAGTCCATATCGGACTACTCCCTCAACCATTGCCGATCCCATATTTCCGCAACCAATGACTCCAAGCGTTACGTTTGGAAGATCAGACAACTTCTCCATCCATTTCACCAATCTTGATATCTAGGTTGGCGCGATCTTCTATTCTTTCAATAAGTCCGTCACGGATCCAGATAACCCGATCGGAAACGTCCAACATCTTTAAATCATGGGTAGCGGTAATAATACTTACCTGTTTTTCACGGTTCATTTTCTTAAGGAGCTGAATAATTTCCTTTCCGGTCTTCAAATCAAGGTTTCCTGTTGGTTCATCCGCAAGAACAATGGCAGGATCATTGGCAAGCGCGCGCGCAATAGCAACCCGTTGCTGTTGACCGCCAGAAAGTTCAAAAGGCTTGTGATGAAGGCGTTCGCCAAGACCAACCAGTTCAAGAAGATCTCTCGCTTTTTCCATTGCCTCGTCATTTCCAAGGCCTCCGAAAATCATCGGAAGAGTAATATTTTCCATCGCGGTCATAACCGGAATAAGGTTAAATGTTTGAAAAATATATCCGATCTTTCTACATCTAAGCCAAGCAAGTTCATACGCATCCAGCTGAGCAATATCTACCTCGTCAATATATACCTTGCCTTCTGTTGGTTTATCAAGACCCCCGATCATATTAAACAAGGTAGTTTTTCCACTTCCGGAGGGACCCATAATAGAGATATATTCGCCTCGGTGAATCTCCAAATCTATACCCTTAAGAACCTGAAGCGGAACCTTTCCAAGCATATATGTCTTTTGAAGACCGATTGTTCTGACAATAGATTCCTTTAACATGGAAAATCCTCCTTTTTTGTATTAAATTTCTCTTCTGATTGCTTCCGCGGGTTCAAGTTTTGCGGAAACGTATGAAGGGTACAATGCTCCTATAACCGCAAGTAATGTACCAAGTACCATTCCTAAAAGGGAATATTTTAGAAGCGCGGCCATGGGGAAAATAGTAAAAATAACCCCTTTATATTTTGCGATAAAGACCACGATTGTAAAGACCACGCCAATAATAACGCCAATCAAGGAACCCACCATTCCCTGAAGCGAAGATTCAAGCAAAAAAAGTTCTACAACAAACTTATCAAGCGCTCCCAAACATTTCATGGTTCCGATTTCTCTAGATCTCTCCGCCACAGACATCAGCATGGCATTGATTATTCCGACCACACATACCAAAAGAGAGAGAGAAACCAACCAAATCTGCCGGGTTTTCATCTCTTCCAATCCCTCTTGAAGAGGAATCCTCAATACTTCGGGACCGCGTTCAATAATTGCAGTGGTAAATGCGCTGTTTGCAAGAATAGACATAAGAAAGGCAATGCCGAGGGTAATAGACATCGTAGTAATAATAGATCTTCCAAAACGGATCTTTAAACTCCGAATACTCATGCCAAAAGCATGTCCTAATGGAAGAGTAAGCTGTTTTTCTATCTTGCCCTTTTTTTCTGGCATACCTGCTCCTTTTTTGGTAGGCAATAATCTTCAAAAATAATATAGTATTGTATCCTATTTTTTATGTGCGGTAAAGGAAACATGCCGCGGTATGGTCAGGACTCTTTTCATAGATTTCAGGGGGTTCTTTCACACAAAGAGGCATACGAGAAGGACAACGCCCATAAAAAAGACATCCTTCAGAAGAAGATTCTTCCCGAAAAAGCTCATGCACCTTCAATGGATTAAGAAGAACTTTGGTATAAGGGTGAAGGGGATTTTTCAGAAGTTTCTCTGTGGGAGCAGATTCAACAATTATTCCGCGGTACATCACCGCAAGGCGCGTACAAAAGGAAGAAACAAGAGAAAGATCGTGCGAAATAAAGAAAAACGCAATCTTTCTTCTTTGGTTCAAGTCCATAAGGAGAGATATAATCTGATGTTGAATCGCGGCGTCAAGACTTCCTGTAGGTTCATCTGCAACCACCAGTTCCGGCCAATGGGCAAGCGCGCGGGCAATTGCTACACGTTGACGTTCTCCGCCGCTCATCTGATGCGGAAACTTTTCAGCGTACGCCAATGGTAGACCCACTGCCTCAAAAAGTTCTTTTACAGAAGTTCCAGAATTGCCGCAAGCCTCATGAAGAGTGCGTCCCGCAGAAAAACGGGGATTAAGAGATTTATAGGGACTTTGAAAGACAATACCGGTTTTTCTTCGGAAAGTACGCAATTTTTTATCTGAAAACCGGGTAATATCTTCTCCATGAAAAAGAAGTGATCCACTGTCAGGACGGAGAAGAAGAAGCATCAATTTTCCAAGGGTTGATTTTCCCGAACCAGACTCTCCCACAAGTCCGAACCTTTCCATTGGAAGAAGATTTAAAGAAACAGAACGTACCGCAGATACTGTGCGTTCATCGGTACCAAAAGGATTCCTTAAAAGAAAGGATTTTGAAAGATTCTTTAGTTCAAGCATTCTCATTGTTTCTATCCAAGGGAGAAAAAGAGGATTGCGACGCGGCCTTCCAACATTGTACCGCATGGGTTCCAGAAAGGAAAATTTTCGGTTTTTCTTCCGCGCATCTTCTCTCTCGTTCAGGACAAAACTGATAGAAGGTACAGCCGGTAAGAGTGGAATCATCGCTGGAACAATATCCTGCTAAATTTTTCCCAGAACCAAAAAGAAGAGCTGTATAAGGGTGAATATATTGAGAAGCCGGAGAAAAGGATTCAACCAGTTCTCCCCGGTATAATATCCCGATCTTTGTGGCAAAACGGAATGCCAATGGAAGATTATGCGTGATAAAAAGAACAGAAAGAGAAAACTTTTTCCTTAGATAGTCAAGAAGAGAAAGAATCTGTTCGGTTGTAATAACATCAAGCGCAGTGGTAGGTTCGTCCGCAATCAAGAGACGGGGCCTGTTTACAAGAGCGGAAGCAATCGCCACACGCTGCTGCATTCCTCCGCTTAATTGATGGGGATAACTTTTAAAAAATTTCAATGGAAGATCTACCTCGCCAAAAGCCTGTATCGCGGCTTCCTCGGGATTTGAAGCGCCTGCGGCCGCCGCGGTTTCAATAATCTGATATCCAACTGTAAAAAGAGGATTCAGATATGAGGAAGGTTCTTGAAAAACCATTGAAATTTCTTTTCCCCGGATATAAAAAAGCTCTTTCGCAGAGGCTTTAAGGAGATCTTTTCCCATAAAAAAAATAGATCCTCCGCAAAGCGAAAGCCCTGGTGGAAGAAGACGAAGAAGCGATAAAGCAAGAGTAGTCTTTCCAGAACCAGATTCTCCCACTAAACAAAAAACCTCTCCTTCACAGATCTCAAGGCTAACTCTGTTCAGAATCATTCTCTCACGATGACGAACAGAAAGCGATGTAATAGAAAGTATCTTTTTCATCGGAATTTTACCAGTTTTTCGGATCAAAAACCGATCGCAACGCATCTCCCAAAAGATTAAAGTTTACCAGAACAAAAAAGATCGCGAGACCGGGTAGGAGCATCCACGGCGCATCGCTTAATATTCTAAGGTTTCCTACTGTAGAAGCAAGAATATTTCCCCAGCTAGGATAGGGTTCCTGAATTCCAATACCAAGAAGGCTAAGGGCGGCTTCTCCCACAATATATCCGGGAACCGCAAGCGTTACCGCGGTTATCGCATAGGAAAAGGTATTCGGAAGAATATGAAAAAAGAGAATCCGCCAATGACTCACTCCAACAGAACGCGCGGCCAGCACATACTCTTCTTCTCGGATAGAAAGCACCATACCGCGTATAATGCGGGCAAGTCCCGCCCATCCGATAAAACTTAAAATCACTACAATTAAGAGATAGATTTGTACGCTTGAAAGAGAGAGTGGAAAGATTGCCCGTAGAGAAAGCATAAGATAAAAAGAGGGAAAGACCATAAGGATTTCTGTCGCTCTCATCATAATCTGATCAATCACACCTCCAAAATATCCGGAAATCCCGCCAGTCAGCATACCAAAAGAAAAAGAAAGAATAACACCTATCAAACTTATGGAAAGAGAGATCCTTCCACCGCATACAATACGAGAGAAAATATCTCGTCCATACATATCGGTCCCTAAAAGATGTATTCCCGCTGGTTCAGAGACGCCAAAAAGGTATCTATCGGTCTTCCAAAAACCAAACATCTTTCGCTCAACTCCCTGGGCAAAAAGACGTATCGGGTATCTCTGAGAAGTATCTTCCTGATATTTCTTTCCTACTGGATCAATAAGCGTGCTTTGATATACAAAGGGTATCCGTACCTGTCCCTTCTCCATTATATGGATACGTATCGGAGGATGAAACGCCCTATCTCGCATCTGTAAATCATAAGGATAGGGAATGAGAAGATCTGCGCATAACGCAATCAGATAGAGTGCTACAAGAGACCAAAACCCGGCGGCGGCAAAAAAACCGCATGCATTCAAACGCGTTAGAAAAATTTTCATGAGAGCCGTATCCTAGGGTCGTTCGCCATAAGGAGAAGATCTCCGATCAGGTTTCCTGCGATAAGAAGAACTCCTCCAATAATAAGAGATCCCATTACAAGATAAAGATCCTGAGAAAGCACTGCATCTAACATGAGACTTCCCATACCAGGCCAATTTGTAACAATCTCTACAAGAGCGGCACCATTTAAGAGCGAACCTATTTCAAGACCAAGAATAGTAAACATTGGATTAAGCGCATTCTTAAAGGCATGCCGAAAAATAATTTGAGGCACAGGAAGACCCTTTGCCCACGCGGCACGGATATAGGGAGAACCATACGCTTCAATAAAATTATTTCTCATTAACCGAAAAAGCCAGCCGATATTAACAAAAGCAAGAACCAATCCGGGAAGAAGAAGATGTTTAAAGTAATCTACAAACCGACTCCACAGACCCGCATCAATATCAAAAACAGATCGCGTTCCGCCAATGGGAATAAAAGTAGTTTTACTGGCAAGATAAACACAAAGAAGCGCAAGAAAAAAGGAAGGCATAGAGATAGAAAGATAGGCAAACGCGGAAGAAAGGCGGTCTGAGATACTCCTTTCACGATAGCCGGCAAAGACTCCAAGCGGTAATGCAATAAGCCAGCTTAGCATCATTGAAAAGAAGGCGAGACTTAACGTATTCAATAAACGAAATCTAATCAGGGTAGTAACCGGAAGATGATAAGAAAAAGAAATCCCGAGATTTCCAAGGGCAAGGTTTTTCAACCAGTATAAATATTGAACCGCAACCGGCTTATCAAGCCCGAATTCCTGTTTCATCAAAGAGATTGTTTCTGGAGATATCTCTGGGTTTAATGCCATTTGAGAAAAAAAATCGCCGGGAGCCGCCTGAATGATAAAAAATGCGGCGAGACTCATCCCAAGAAGAACAGGAAGAAGGTGTATCAAACGTTTCGCAATAAGTCGTTTCATACTGAAATCTCAATAGATACTTTTATACAGAAAAGGCTGTGGGGTCTCTCTTCAAAAATTGAATAATCACTCTACGAGACGATTCATCCTCATAGGTAATATCTACCTCTACCGAAGCGGAAATTCTTCCTTCCGCTCTTTCTGGCCATTCAATAAGAATCACTCCCTTGCCAAAATATTCTTCGTACCCGATAGTAGATATTTCCTTGCTTGACGCAAAACGGTACAAATCAAAATGAAAGACCGGAACCATTCCTTCATACTCATTTACAATGACAAAAGAAGGACTTGTTATCTCTGTCCGATGACCGGTAAGAGCCCTTATAATGCCCCGTGCCAGTGTAGTTTTTCCAGATCCAAACCGACCACGAAGTAATACAATATCTCCCTTTTGAAGAGAGATAGCGAGCCGTTCACCAACTTCTTCCATCTCAGAAGCATTCTCTACAATCAGTGAAGTGGCTCTGGTCTTCTCTGAAAAAGAAAGATGTCTTATTTTTTGATCTTCTTCCACCGTTTTCCTTCAAGCAAAAGCGAAAGCCCGTAAAGATCTATAAATCCCTTGGATGCCTTGTGATCAAAAAGATCTTTCTCTGTATAGGTGGAAAGATCTTCCTCATAAAGAGAATAAGGCGATCTTCTGCCCACCGCTGTACATAAACCGCGATAAAGTTTTAAACGTACATCGCCTGTTACAAATCGCTGTGTTTCAGCCATAAAAGCATCAAGGGATTCCCGCAACTGACTAAACCAATATCCATTATAGACCAATTCCGCATATTTCTCGGAAAGAAGAGTTTTATAATGAAAGAGTTTTCTCTCCATTACCAAACGCTCTAATTCCGTATGCGCGCTATGAAGAACTGTTGCCGCGGGAGATTCATAAATCTCTCTTGATTTAATGCCCACTAAACGGTTCTCAAGAAGATCTATTCTTCCAACTCCGTGGCGGGAAGCAATCTCATTAAGTTTTTGAATAAGCGCGACAGTACCGTACCCTTCTCCATTAAGAGTTACCGGAACCCCTTCTTCAAAGCCGAGTTCAATATATTCAGGTGTTGAAGGGGCATTTTCCGGAGAAACCGTCCATTGATATGCATCTTCCGGAGGGGTCTGGTACGGATCCTCAAGAATTCCGCATTCTATGGAAATGCCCCATAGGTTCCAATCAAGGCTATAAGGGCTTTTTTTACTTACCGGCACAGGAATTCCCGCCTTTTTCGCATAAACGATTTCTTCTTCGCGAGACTTAAATTCCCATACCCGAGCCGGAGCGATAATCTCAAGATCAGGAGCTAAATACTTAAAAGCAAGTTCAAAGCGTACCTGATCATTTCCCTTTCCAGTACAGCCATGCGCCAATGCATCCGCACCTTCCTTGCGAGCCACTTCCACCATTTGGCGGGCGATAAGAGGACGAGACAAGGCTGTGGCAAGAGGATACTTCCCTTCATAAATCGCAGAAGCAAAGAGAGAGGGAAGAATATATTCTTTTACAAAAAGTTCCTTCAAATCCTGAAAATAAAAGCTTGTAGCTCCTGTTTGCAAGGCTTTTTTTTCAAGAGCGGCCACATTTTCTTCCTGTCCAACATCTGCGGTAAATGCAATGATTTCCGCATCATACCGCTCTTTAAGCCACTGAATAATTACCGAGGTATCCAATCCACCGGAATATGCAAGAACAATTTTCATACAGACCTCCCAAGTCACTATTTTTACCTATATGTGGGAAGAAACTTTAGAGAAACTCTTTTTTTTTTCGCTTCTATAATATCACGCAACACTTGCCATGTATACAGGAAAGAAGAAAACTCCTTTTTTCTGCCTCTTATAGAAGATCGTTCTTATAAAGCCGATGAAAATAGACAATTCTTCCGCGAATCAAGCCACCAAGCCCGAAAAATATATAAATAGCCTGAATCACAATACCTACCCGTGGAATTCCCGCAAGCGCCACAAAAAGAGCAAGTCCTGTTAGCGTGGAAAGAAGAAGACGGAGTCGCGAACGGGGCATCCGAGAAAAAATCACACTTCCACTCCATACCGCAAAGAATCCCCTGGAAAAATAAATAAATGAAAGATAATAGGTAACAAGAATCAGACCAAGCGGAGCGCCCACCACTGTAAGCATCAGAAGAAGAAGAAAAATTGGAATCAGAATAAAGCCCGCTATTCCAGTAAAAAAAGTGCTGAAAGGACGGCGCTGAATCACTTCAACAGTATCATGCAAAAGATTGGGCATGAAAAACATCATAAGAATAAATGGAACGCAAAGCCCAAAAAATGAGACTACCCGGCGATATTTCAAAAGAAATGTCTTTACATTATTTTCCGATACAAGGGGCTGAGAAAAAATCAACTTTCCTTCAAGATTCACAGAAGGTAATAAAGCGGGTAAGACTTCGGATTCAATGGTAAGGTTCCCCTTAATCTGACAGCCTGGAGCAAATGTAATCTTCTTTGCCTTTATATAGAGAGAATCATACTTTCCGGCAATCATTGCTTCATTCGCCCAAATACGGGTATCTTTTTCCATGGTAACACTATCTTCTATAAGGATTTGCGGGCTTACAAGATGGGTATTTCCTAAACAATGCGCATTCCCGTAAATATGGATATTGCGGCCCACCATTCGGCAATTTCCCCGTATAGTCGCGGAAGAGATAATTTCATCTCCGATCGCATAAAGATCTTGTTCACCGGTACCAGAAATAATAACCCGCAAACCGGCAAAAAGAAGGTCTTCGCGAGAAATTCCGTCAAAAGAAACATTTCTTCCGAAATCAATAGAATTAGTGAAAAATCTATGTACGCCCTGAGGAGCTTGAAAAAGAGAGAATGCTTCAGCTCCTATGATCGCAAAGATAAAGAAAAAGAGAAAAATAGCAGAAAGACGGAACCGAATCATAGCAATTCCTTCATAAGAGGGACCTCATCGCATCTGGGAAACTTTGGACAATTGATACAATCTCCCCAAATTTTGCGGGGAAGCCTTGTTTTTGGAATACGTTTGAAATCAAGGGATTCAAAAAATTCCGGAACATAGGTAAGCACAAAGACCCGCTCCATTCCCATCTCGGCCGCCTCTTGAAGCAAAAGAGTTACAATTTTTTTCCCCAATCCTTTTTTCCTATAAGAATTTTTTACAGCAAGAGAACGGATTTCTCCAAGGTCAGTCCACACAACCTTTAACGCACCGCATGCAACTATCCGATCCTTTGCATCTACAAAGACCTGAAAATCTCTTAACCTTTCGTACATCTGGTTCAAAGAGACCGGAAGCATCTCTCCTTTTCGGGCAAATCCATTCACAAGGTTCTTTATCTGAAAAACATCTTTCATGGATGCTTTACGGCCACAAAGCGCATTCATTTCTTTTCACCTCCGGCAAGTAAAGAAGATTCAGCGAGAAATAATTTCAAAGCAAGAGGATAAAGAGTATGTTCTTTCTTCTGAATTCGTCTGTGAAGAATTTCCGGGCTGTCCTCCGGAAGTACCGGAACCGGAGCCTGCAGAAGAATTCTTCCGGTATCAATCCCTTTGCCATCCACAAGATGAACAGTACACCCGGAAAATTTCACACCATGCTCAATCGCCTGACGCCATGCTTCAAGACCAGGAAAAGAAGGAAGAAGGGAAGGGTGGATATTAAGAATTTTTCCGGAAAAAGCTGACAGTAGATCTTCCTTTAATATCCGCATAAACCCTGCAAGACAAAGAATTTCAACTCTATGTTCACGAAGACGTTCAATATATTGTTTTTCAATATCAGGCAAAAGAAATGTACGACGCCGAGGCTCTTCTATACAGTAATGCGGAATAGCAGAAGCGCAAGCAATAGAAAGCGCTCCTGCAGTGGGATGATCGCTGATAACCACTCCTATACGCGCAGAGACCATACCACTGGTTACTGCCTCTATAAGCGCTTGAAGATTACTTCCCTTTCCAGAAGCAAGGACTCCTATGACAGCCATCGTTCTATCTCCCGTAATTCGCGTATCACACTCTTTAAAAAAGCCTTTCGTTTCCGAAGAAGGGTATGTTGCGAAGAAGCTACGGTTCTAAAACGTTTCTTCACTCCGCGTATCCGGTATCCTTCGGTATAAAGAGCATTTTTAATTTTTTTAATTTTTTCCAAATCTGAACGACGATATAATCTATGACCTCGGGTATCTCGCAAAGGTCTAAGAAAAGAGAATTCCTTCTCCCAATACCGCAATACATGGGGCGCCACACCTGTTACAGAGCCGGCCTCTGAGATAGAATAAAGTTTTTTAGGCTTTTCTTCACTCATGTTTCAAACTCCTTGCCATTAATTCCCGTATCGCGGTATGAGGATCATACAACTGGTCAACAATACGAACCACTGCCTCAGAAAGAGGAAGTTGCACCTTGTTACGTTTTCCAAGGCGTGAAAAAACTCTAGCCGCGGGAAGACCTTCAACCACCATCTTTGTAGAAGAAAGAAATTGTTGACCCCTACCGCGCGCAACAGCCTCTCCGTAAGAACGGTTGCGGCTTAACGGACTAAAAGAGGTTGTCATCACATCTCCAATACCCGCAAGCCCCCAAAAGGTCCGCTCTTTTCCTCCAAGCGCATATCCAAGATTTTTCATCTCTTCAATACCGCGGGTAAGGTATGATGACTTTGTATTGATTCCCAAATTAAGGCCGTCTACAATACCAGCGCCTATCGCAATGACATTTTTATAAGCGCCCGCAAGTTCAACTCCCCGAATATCAGTATTAAGATAAATCCGAAGAACTTCAGAACTCAATAATTTCTGAAAGGTTTCACCAACTTTCAATGAATCTGAGGCCACCACCGCGGCAGTGGGTTTTCCTTCCGCAACCTCGCGCGCTATCGTAGGTCCTGAAAGCACGGCAACCAATGGTTCCTTTAAAATATCAATCACAAGAGAAGAGATCGTCTGTTCTGTTTTCATATCCAGTCCTTTTGTAGCAATAAGAAGGGGCTGTCCCCGGTACCATTGCTTTGCTTCGGAAAGAACCGTTCCAACATGCGACGAGGGAACCGCAAGAAGAAGAAGGGAAGAGGTAGAAAAAGCCTCTTCAAGGGATAGAGAAATATCAATCTTCTCAGGAAGGGGAATACCAGAAAGAAAATCAGGATTTTCTCTCTTCGTACGGAGAATCTCCGCATATTCGGGAAAACGTTCCCATAAAAGCACCTTGCAAGAATGGGACAAAAGTATCGCAAGGGTTGTTCCCCACCCACCAGCGCCTATGACCGAAACTTTTTCCATAAAAAAATCCTCGCTTCCTTACCTGTTACAATCCGTTTAATATTACTCCTATGAGTCCATACTATAAGAAGAAAAATAAGAATTCCCGCACCTGTATAAACAAGATTTTTTTGAAAAAAAGCTATCCAGAAGATCAAAGAAAAAGCAGAGGTCAAAGAAGCAAGAGAAACAATACCAAAAGAGAAAAAAATAAGGATCCAGACCCCTAAAGAAGAGAGAGCAGAAAGAGGGAAAAGCGCAATAATCACGCCAAAAGTAGCATTTACGCCTTTGCCTCCCTTAAACCTGAGAAAGACCGGAAACATACTTCCCGCCACTGCGGCGGCTCCCACTCCTAACAATACCAATGAAGGAAGCGAAGGGAAGAATTGTCGCGCCAAAATAACAGGAAGAGCGCCTTTCAAGATATCAAGCACCAAAGTAATAGCCCCAGGACCTTTTCCAAGAACCCTGTATACATTAGTCGCGCCGATATTTCCGCTTCCATATCGGCGCACATCGCATCCTTTCAGTCGAGAGATCCAATATCCCCAGACAAGACTTCCGGAAAGATATCCGGCAAGCAAAACCAGTATAATCGTGCCCACTTTTTCTTATGAAAGAGATAAAACTCTTTTTACTTCATCCACTGCAGAACCCGCATCAGCCGCATACCCATCAGCGCCAATTTCATCGGCATAATTCTTTGTTACAGGCGCGCCTCCGATCACTACCTTTACCTTATCTCGGACTCCTTCCTGTTTCAGACGATCTATTACGCTTTTCATCGCGGGCATAGTAGTGGTAAGAAGTGCGGAAAGCCCGAGTACCTGAGCGCCATTTTTTACTGCATCCACAAACTTCTCTTCGGAAACATCAATTCCAAGATCTCTTACCTCAAATCCCGCTCCTTTCCACATCATTGTTACAAGATTTTTTCCTATATCGTGAAGATCTCCTTTTACAGTGCCGATTGCTACAACCGCAGTTGATTGAATACCTGCCTGTGTAAGAAAAGGCTGAAGAAGATTCATGGCTTGATTCATTGCTCTTGCCGCGATTAAAACCTCGGGTACGTAAAACTCGTTATTTTTAAATTTTACACCAACCACATTCATTCCCGCAATAAGACCTTCTTGTAAAATCTTGTCCGCGGCAAACCCTTCCTTTGTTGCTTTTTCTACAAGTTCCACTGCTTTCTTCGCATCTCCGCGAATAATGGATTCCTTTATTTCATTCAACATGTGCCTTCTCTCCTTCAATATGTTGATTAAAGAAAATAGATCTTTTTCATATCTATATCCTATATTTAACGAGAATTCTACCCTTGTTGTCAAATAATTCGCTGATAGATCAAAAAAATCACTTTTCAAAGAAGCTCTCTAATGGTATACTAAATGGATATTATTTTTTGGGGCGGTTAGCTCAGCTGGTCAGAGCGCTTCTCTTACACGGAAGAAGTCGGGGGTTCGACTCCCTCACCGCCCACTATTTTAGAATATATTGACTTCAGAGGAAGGTGAGGGGCGCCGACGTATCCCTCACCCCCACTATTTTAGAATATATTGACTTCAGAGGAAGGTGAGGGAGTCGAAGAGAGCGAAGTCAGGCAATCCGACGAAGAGGCAGGATTGCCAGCGAGTGGCCGACCCGAGGCGTAGTGGGAGACGAGGGCGCCGACGTATTCCTCACCGCCCACAAATATATTGGCTCCAAGGGAAAGGTGAGGGAGTCGAAGAGAGCGAAGTCAGGCAATCCGACGAAGAGGCAGGATTGCCAGCGAGTGGCCGACCCGAGGCGTAGTGGGAGACGAGGGCGCCGACGTATCCCTCACCGCCCACTATTTTAGAATATATTGACTTCAGAGGAAGGTGAGGGAGTCGAAGAGAGCGAAGTGGAGGGATTGCGAGTGAGCGTAGCAATCCCAGCGAGTGGCCGACCCCGAACGTTGCGAAAGTGAGGGGCAGCGGACCTATTTCTCACCCCCCACTATTTTAGAATATATTGACTTCAGAGGAAGGTGAGGGAGTCGAAGAGAGCGAAGTGGAGGGATTGCGAGTGAGCGTAGCAATCGCCAGCGAGTGGCCGACCCCAAACGTTGCGAAAGTGAGGGGCAGCGGACCTATCCCTCACCGCCCACTGCTTTAGAATATATTGACTTCAAAGGAAGGTGAGGGAGTCGAAGAGAGCGAAGTGGAGGGATTGCGAGTGAGCGTAGCAATCCCAGCGAGTGGCCGACCCCGAACGTTGCGAAAGTGAGGGGCAGCGGACCTATTCCTCACCGCCCACTATTTTAGAATATATTGACTTCAGAGGAAGGTGAGGGAGTCCCTCTCTCTTTTTTTATTTATTTTAGATTCTTATGATAAAAATGTTATATCAATTCAATTAACAACAATAAGAAAAAAAGAACCTTTTCCATATTCTTTTCATCTAATAGTACAGTTAAAAAAAAAACAGGAGATGCATAATGGAAAAAATTATAGGTATTGACCTCGGAACAAGTAATTCAGCGGCAGCAATTATGGAAGGCGGTAAAACAGTGGTAATTCCAAGCGCTGAAGGCACTACAATTGTAGGCGGAAAAGCCTTTCCTTCCTATGTGGCATTTACAAAAGATAACCAGATGCTCGTCGGCGAACCCGCGAGAAGACAGGCGGCAGTTAATCCAGAAGGAACAATTTTTGCGGCAAAACGAAAAATGGGATCAGATTTCTCCTTTGAAGTTCATGGAAAGAAATATACTCCGCAACAAATATCTGCCTATATTCTCCAAAAAGTTAAAAAAGATACTGAAAGTTTTCTCGGGTATCAGGTATCCAAAGCTGTTATTACTGTACCTGCCTATTTTAACGATAACCAACGTCAAGCCACTAAAGACGCGGGAACTATCGCAGGTCTTGAAGTAGTCCGCCTTATCAATGAACCCACTGCCGCCGCGTTTGCTTATGGTCTTGATAAATTAGAACGAGATGCCAAAATCGTTGTTTTTGATTTTGGCGCCGGAACCCTTGATGTTACTGTTATGGAGATGATGCAAGGCGTATTTAAGGTTCTTTCTACCAGTGGCGATACCCAACTTGGCGGTACTGATATGGATAATGTGCTTGTTTCCCATATTGTTGAAGAGTTTCAAAAAGATACTGGTATTGACCTTCAACCCGATAAAATGGCGATGCAGAGGGTGAAAGAAGCAGCTGAAAAAGCAAAGATTGAACTCTCTTCCACAGTAGAAACCGAGATAAACCTTGCATTTATTACCGCAGACACCTCTGGTCCAAAACATCTCTCAATGGTCCTTCGGCGAGCAAAACTTGAAGATCTTATTAAACCTATTCTTGAAAAATGCCGACAACCAGTCCAGCAAGCACTTTCGGATGCGAAATTAAATCAGCAACAAGTGGATAAAATTATCCTTGTCGGCGGACCCACAAGAATGCCGATCGTACAGAACTTTATTGAGGAACTTCTCGGAAAGAAACCAGAACGGGGAGTAGATCCTATGGAGTGTGTCTCTATCGGAGCCGCAATTCAGGGCGCTATTCTTGGAGGAGATTTAAAAGATAAGGAAATACTCCTTCTTGATGTAACTCCTCTATCGCTCGGCATAGAAACCCTTGGCGGAGTTTCCACAAAGGTTATAGACCGAAATACCACTATCCCTGTAAAAAAGAGCCAGGTCTTCTCCACTGCCGCTGATAATCAGACAAGTGTTGAAATCCACGTTCTTCAGGGAGAACGCCCCATGTCAACGGATAATGTCAGCCTTGGGAAGTTCCATCTTGAAGGAATTCCCGCCGCTCCTCGGGGACTGCCTCAAATAGAGGTAACTTTTGATATTGACTCAAACGGCATCCTCGCTGTCTCTGCTAAAGATAAAGGAACTGGAAAAGAACAATCTATCCGTATTACCGCTTCTAGCAAACTTTCAAAGGATGAGATTGATTCAATGGTTCATCAGGCAGAATCCTTCGCAGAACAGGATAAAAAACGCCAGGAACTTGCTGAACTCTTCAATAAGGCAGATTCTCTCGCTTATAGTCTTGAAAAAACCATTGATCAAAATAGCGAGAAGATTCCTGAACAGGAACAAAAGAATGCTAAAGAAAAAATTGCCGCATTAAAATCCGCAATAGAAAAGAAGGAAGAAGAAGCAACCAAACAAGCTATGCAAGAGATTGAAAAACTTTCCCATAGCATTGCGGAAATTCTCTACAAAAAAACCGAGCAAGAACAGCAACAACAACAAACTTCCCAATCTCAGACAGATGCTTCTTCGCAGAAGGAATCCGCTGAAGAAAAGGGGAAAACTGTAGATGCGGAATATCGCGAAGTAAACGAAGATTCTCAGCAATAAGATCTCTTCTATTTTTTTTCGGGGAGACCGGCATTTCTTCTGTCGGTCTCCCTTTTTTTTCTTTGACTTGCAAATAAAAAAGCGATATTCTTTTTCTATAAGTAGCATCGTACCCATTACTCTATGGAGGACTATATGGGTATGAAAAAAAATGTTCAACTATGTGATTAAAAGAAATCCTATTACATTTTGCCCCTCCTTGTCAAGTTCATGGTAAAGCTATGTGTGCAGGAGCAGAAAATCAGGCATAATACAATGACCCGACATCAACACTCAACTATTCGCAATAATATCTGCAACAGACCGAATGCGCAAGTCCGGGGGCCTTATTCACGCTTGCGAATTAGCCCCGGAAGGGGTGTGTTTCAAAAACCTTATCAAGGTCACCCCGGACTTGTTGCTTGTCAGGCTATCTGGTCTGGTGGAAATCGCTTCCCATTTTTCATTTTCAGCCATCAAATACCATATCCAGACCAAGAGTTTTCTTGCTATAGCCACAACAGCCTTTTTTCTGCCTGCCCGTTTACACACTCTATTAAAGATTCTTCTGGGTTTGTCATCTTCTCTAATAGCAACCCATGCCGCATTAATGAGGGCTTTGCGGATAAAGACAGAGCCTTTTTTGGTGATTTTCCCATAGCGAACGGTTTTATCCGAGGCAAAGACTCTGGGACAAAGTCCTGCATAAGAAGCCAGTTTATCCGGATGATCAAACCTGGAAAAATCTCCTATTTCACTGATAAGACAAGCACAGACGGTATTCCCAATACCCGGAATAGATGTCAGAATTTCATACAGTGGTTTAAATCTATCCAAATGCAGGAACGATTCTATTTCTTGTTCCGTTTGTTTAATCTGTCTTTCATTATAAAAAAGGTTTTCCGAGATTTGCATAAGAAAGTTTTTATGATATATGGAAAACTTTTTTCCGAAACGAGTAAGAAACAATTCCAGAGAGCTTCCGGTAATATGTTTCGGTCCGGCCAGATTGTTTTTCAAAAGAATTCTATGCGCGCTGTTGATCAAAGAGGTGTGCTGTCTCACAAGATTATGTCTGTGTCTGGTCAGTTCTCTAAAGGTTCTCAAGGATTTGTCCGGCACGAAGCAAGCCAACGATTTATTTCGCTGAAATTCTCCGCCGGAAAGCAAGAGCGCAAGTTTTTTAGCATCGCGACAATCTGTTTTGGGTTGATCCCAGCTATACTTTCTGGTCTCAACCGGATTCGCAAGAATAAGCGTTTCCACTTTGTTTTCAAGAAGATCAAACAACCAGTGATAAAAACCAATGGCTTCTACAACAACGGTGCAGGGATGCAACTGAGGCTGTGCAAAAAACTTTTCTATTTTCCCGGTGCATTTACAAGCAATCTTCTCCTGACTTATCCAGTTTCCTTGTTCGTCACAACAAACAATGGTCATGCTATCTTTATGAAGATCCACTCCTATATATATCATTTCTTTCTCCCTGTTATCAGAGCGTTAGGCAAGCGAGTTGTTTTTCTTGTCAGCCGCTCTATTTCTATAGATAACCATTTTTTTATGGAGGGGCAAAATGTTTAATGGAAAAGTGATTTCTCGCAAATCACATGGTTTCACGCTCATAGAATTGTTAGTGGTTATAGCTATTATCGCTATTTTAGCCGCAATGATCCTTCCCGCGCTTTCTCAAGCAAGAAAAAGAGCCCGTCAGGCTCTCTGTATCAGCAACGCAAAGCAGATCGCCACCGCGATTACGGTCTATGCTCAAGATTATGACGACTGGTTTCCGACTGGTCCGGTATACTGGCACTATGTTGTAGATCCTTATTTAGGGTATAAGCCCAGTACAGGAACTCCGGGAGGAGCCATAAAAGATAAACCTGTATGGTGGTGTCCTGAAATAATAGCTCCTCTTCCCGACCTCTCCAATCCCACAGGACGAGTCTATTGGGCAATAAATGATACCCGCTATTATTCGCCGGGAAAAGATTGGAAGTTTAGTTTAGTAAGAAAATCTTCGCAAAAGTTTATGCTTCTTGAATGTGCAAGAAACGATGTGGGATGTACCTGTACCCGTTATTATTGGTACTATCGGAACGCCTTCCCTCATTTCAATAGAATGAATGTACTCTATTGGGATTTCCATGTGGGCACGGTTCCAAATGCTGAACCCTACTTCTTTCTTGCTAATACCAGCGCAAATTCAACAAAAGCAAAACCATACTGGGACCCTAATTTCCACTAGAGGTAATGAGAAAGAAAGAATTAGATACGGGCTCTTCTACCGCCAGATTCCTCTTCCAATAGACTCTTGACATGTTTGAGTCTAATCCGGGAAGCGCGTTCATGTTCTTCAAGGCGAAATTCAATCATCCGTATGGAAGCGTCAAGATTCGGAATAAGAACAGAATGCAAGGCATTCACTCTTCTTCGGGTACGTCTGATTTCATTCATAAATTGCTTCATTCTTCCTTCAAGTTCCACGACACGCGTAAGAAGATCAAGCATCTGAAGGGCAGAGGAATATTCTTGATATACGTCTGGATGAAAAAGGTTTGCGGGCGGAGGTTCAGAAGGAAGATCGCGTTCAATCTGAAACGAGGGAATATTGAAGATTCTTTTAGGAACCTTTCTCCATACAATTGGTTCGGAAAAAAAACGATATGCGTTCCACTGCTCGGAATCAAATCCTGCACGGAATCCGATTGTACCGGCTAAAAAAGAGGGGAAGGCGCGTTCTGCTTCTTCTCGCGCTTTGCGAGATTCCTCAAGAAGAGCACGAAAAGCAATATAAAGCTGTTCTTCTTTCTCTTTAAGAAGAGAATGCCCACGTTCCGCAAGCGCAAGCCGTTTCTTCAACTTCAGAAGTTCAAGCCGTGTCGGTATTATCCGCTGACGCATCTTCTTCCTGAAAAGATTGAAAAATTTCCGGAGGGATCCGTTTTAATTCCTGTCTTGGCAAGCGACGCAGGAGCCGCCATCCAATATCAAGGGTTTCAAGGATATCCCTAGTTTCATTCTCTTTTTGGCTTACAAATTCCGCTTCAAACTTTCTCATAAATTCAAGGTGAGCAAGATCTATTTCGGTAAGTGCGGCTTCTCCAAGAACCACCGACAATTCTTCTGCCTGACGACCCTGAGCATACGAGGCAAAAAGCTGACTCGCAAGCGCGGGATGATCTCGTCTGGTAGATTCGCCAATTCCTTTATCTCGGAGACGCGATAAAGAAGGAAGAAGATCTATCGGAGGGTAAATACCCTTCAAATGAAGACTTCGTGAAAGAATAATCTGTCCTTCAGTAATATACCCGGTTAGATCGGGAACAGGGTGAGTTTTATCATCCTCGGGCATGGTAAGAACCGGCATCTGTGTAATAGAACCAGGTTTTCCTTTTATCCGTCCCGCTCGTTCGTAAATAGAGGCAAGATCTGTGTAAAGGTAGGAAGGGTATCCACGCCTTCCTGGAATCTCGTTTCTAGCGGCGGAGATCTCCCGAAGGGCCTCTGAATAGATAGTCATATCAGTAAGAACAACCAATACATGCATCCCAAGAGTAAATGCAAGATACTCGGCGCACGTAAGGGCAACACGAGGAGTGGAGATTCTTTCTATGGCAGGCTCGTCCGCAAGATTAAAGAAGAGAACAGAACGTTCAATAGAGCCGGAAGAAACAAATTCTTTCCGAAAAAATTCCGCTTCCTCAAATGTAATGCCCATGGCGCCAAAGACCACCGCAAAATCTTCTCCTCCTCCGCGAATAGAGGCCTGGCGGAGAATCTGAGCCACCAGCGCATTATGAGGAAGACCTGAAGAAGAAAAAACCGGAAGTTTTTGTCCCCGTACCAAGCTATTCAATCCATCAATCGCGGAAATTCCGGTCTGAATAAATTCTGAGGGATAATCCCGACGAGTAGGATTGATAGGTTCACCGTTTATATCAAAAGAAAGAGAGGGAATAATAGGAGGGCCGCCATCGCGAAGTTCTCCAAGACCGTTAAAAACTCTTCCGAGCACATCTCTACCTGTCCGAAATTCAACGGGACGAGCTTGAAACCGAATCTTTACATCCGAGGGAGAAATACCGGTAGTTCCCTCATATACCTGAACAAGCGCCATATCCCTATCAGCCTCTAAAACACTTCCATGACGTACCGTACCTTCGCTTTCAATCCGAACAAGCTCTCCGAGAGCGACATCAGAAACACCCTCTACCAAAAGCAGGGAACCTGTAATTTGGGAAACTTCCTGATACTCGCGAAAAATAGTAAATGATTTCATCTTTTTTTGAAAAAAGTTGAAGTAAAAATCTTTTTAAGTGATAATGAGGCAATATTTAAAGATACCATATATCTGCACAAAGGAGAAATATGCCCACGTATAAAAGCGCAGGAGTTGATGACAAAAAAGCCGAAGCGCTGATAGAGATCATTGCGAAAAAAACCTCGCGTACGAGCCGTTCTGCCAAATCAAGCGCTATAGGATATTTCGGAGGATTCTTTCCTCTCGCCACAGCAAAGTATCGCCAGCCGGTACTAGTGGCCTCCTGCGATGGCGTAGGAACCAAGCTTCTTATTGCGCATGAGATGCATTCCTACGAAAATATCGGCGTAGACCTTGTAGCAATGAACTGCAACGATGTTGCGGTTTGTGGGGCTTCTCCGCTCTTTTTTCTTGACTATCTCGCAGTAGGAAAACTTAATCTTATCCGGGAAGAAAAACTTATTGCCGGAATTATAAAAGGCTGTGAAACCGCGGAATGTCTTTTGATTGGTGGAGAGACCGCACAAATGCCGGAAATCTATAAAAAAGAAGATTTTGATCTTGCGGGCTTCTGTGTTGGTATCGTTGAAAAAAGAAAAATTTTAGGACCCCAAAGGGTAAAAAAGGGAGATATTATTATTGGGGTTGCGTCCAATGGACTTCATAGCAACGGATTTTCTCTTGTAAGAAAAATCTTTCTTTCAACCAGTAGAAAAAGAAGCCTTCTCTATGCCTATAACCCGACCCTTGGCCGATCCCTCGGCGAGGAACTTCTCAGACCTACCTTTATTTATACCCGCCTCCTTAAAAAACTTGCACAGAACAATTATCTCTCCGCCTCTGCACATATCACTGGTGGCGGAATCCCTGGAAATCTTTCTCGCGCTCTTCCGGAGGATCTTCAGGCAGTCATTAAAAAAAGCTCATGGCAAGTCCCCCGGATCTTTCCACTGATGCAGGAAATAGGAAAAATTGCCCCTAGAGAAATGTTTAAGGTATTTAATATGGGATTAGGACTCATCCTTATCGCAAAACCAACGCATGAATCCGCTATCCTAAAAGAAGCAAAAAATCAGGGGTACCGTGCACAGGTAATAGGAATAGTGGAACCCGGGCCTAAAAAGGTCACTTTTAAACGGTAACTGCATATTCCCAAATCTTTCCAAAAAAAGAAAACGGTCCTCTTAAACCTTGACGCCGTCTGATTTCTGAGTATACTTTCTTCTTGGAATACGAGCCATTTACAAAACTCTTTTCAATAAATCTTTAGGATTTGTTCAATCCTTCTCATCTCTCTTGATAGAGTAGGGTGAAGAGACCGAAAAGAACCACAACGTACGGAGGAAGGCATGATACTCAAAGGAAAAGCACATACCTTTGGAGATGATATCAATACTGATTACATTATATCCGGGAGATATAAATTTAAGACATTGGATATGAAGGAACTCTCTACGCACCTTATGGAAGATCTTGATCCTGATTTCTCAAAGAAAATCACGAAAGGAGATTTTCTTGTAGGAGGCGAAAACTTTGGATGCGGTTCAAGCAGAGAACAGGCGGTCCTTGCTATAAAATTTGCCGATATCGGCGCGATCATCGCAAAAAGTTTTGCACGCATATTTTTTCGGAATGGAATTAATGTCGGACTGGTTCTCATTGAAGCAGATACAGACGGAATCTCCAACAATGACCTACTACAAATCAATCTTCCTGAAGGAAAAATTGAAAATCTTACTACAGGCACCACACACTCAATGAGACCTCTTCCAGATTTTTTGCTTTCCATTATTCAAGAAGGCGGAGTTGTGCAGTACCTTAAAAAATATAAGGACTTTACTCTATGAGCCGCCATACAATAACCCTTATTCCCGGAGACGGGATCGGCCCGGAAATCACTGAAATTACCCGGAAGATTATTCAAGCGGCCGGCGTAGAGATTGATTGGGATCTTCAGCCCGCCGGACTTCCTGCAATAGAAGAGTATCAGACGCCTCTACCAGAGAAAACAATCAATTCAATAGAGAAACATCGCGTCTGTCTTAAAGCGCCTATCACCACTCCTATAGGATCTGGATACCGAAGTGTCAATGTAACACTTCGTCAGCATTTTGACCTTTACGCGTGCGTACGGCCATTCAAAACATTTGTAGGAACAAAAACCCGATATCCCTCCATAGATCTTGTAGTGATACGAGAAAATATTGAAGACTTATACGCTGGCATTGAAACACCAAAGGATGCACCGGAAACATTACAACTTATTGACTTTATCTCGGAAAAACTCGGAAAAACAGTCAGAAAAGATTCTGGTATTAGCATCAAACCTATTTCTATAAGAAATTCAGAACGTATTGTGATATGGGCATTTGAGTATGCAAAAAAATATCGCAGAAAAAAAGTAACCGCGATACATAAAGCAAATATCATGAAATTTACCGATGGTCTTTTTTTGGAAGTTGCTAAAACTGTTGCCTCGCGCTACCCGGAGATTGAGTTTGAAGATCGCATTGTAGACAATATGGCCATGCAATTGGTACAAAAACCAGAACTGTACGATATTCTTGTCTGTCCGAATCTATACGGAGATATTCTCTCGGATCTATGTGCTGGACTAATCGGAGGGCTCGGAATGTCGCCCGGAGGAAATATAGGAGAGAGCGCGGCAATCTTTGAAGCAACCCATGGAAGCGCTCCCAAATATGCAGGACAAGATAAAGTCAATCCTTCGGCGCTCATTCTTGCCGCAGTCCTGATGTTGCGGCATATCAAAGAAGAAAAGGCCGCAAACGCTATTGAAGAAGCTCTTGCCGCTGTTATTGCCGAAGGACGTTATGTTACCTATGATCTGAAACAAGCCGGAGAAATACCGGCAAAATCCTCTGAGATGGGCGAAGCGATTATCGCTGCACTCAAAAAAGCATAAAAAGGGAAAGGTATGGTTACTGTACTTGTAGGAACTCAGTGGGGAGATGAAGGAAAAGGAAAGGTTATTGATTTTCTTGCCGCGGAACAAGATATTGTCGCCCGCTATCAAGGCGGTGCTAATGCAGGACATACTGTATATGTAAACGGCAAAAAGTTTGTTTTTCATCTTATTCCTTCGGGAATCCTTAGAAAAGATATTATCTGTATTCTCGGCAATGGGGTCGTCATAGATCCTGTTACTCTCTTTGATGAAATTGAATCCCTGGAAAACCAGGGATTTGATGTTACATCCCGCCTTATTATCGCGGAAAATGCCCACCTAACACTCTCCTTTCATAAGATCTTAGATCAAATTGAAGATCAAAAAAGAGGTGCGGGAAAATTGGGAACCACGGGAAGAGGAATCGGTTCAACTTATGCGGATAAAGCAGACCGCTCTGGTATCCGGGTTGTAGACCTTCTTAATGAAGAGGTTTTTCATCGGAAACTTGCCATCTCTTTAGAATTAAAAAACCACCTTCTTCGCGAATATTATCAGGAAACCCCTTTTAGCGCGGAACAGGTTGCGAAAGAGTATCAGAAATTCAGAGAAAAATTCGCGCCAATGGCAAAAAACAGTGCGGCCTTTCTGCATACTGCAATTTCCGAAGGGAAAAAAATTCTTGCGGAAGGCGCGCAAGGAACCTTTCTTGATATAGATTTTGGAACCTATCCCTTTGTTACCGCCTCTAACCCCATCTCAGGAGGCGCCTGTACAGGACTCGGCATAGGACCCAAAAGTATCCAGCGGATTATCGGCATTGCAAAAGCATACACCACCCGCGTAGGGATGGGACCATTTCCTACCGAACTCTCTGACACTACCGGAGAAACCCTCCGAACCGCAGGCAACGAGTTCGGAGCAACCACTGGACGCCCTAGAAGATGCGGATGGTTTGACGCTCCATTAGTACGGTTTGCCGGAAAACTCAATGGACTTGATGAACTTGTGGTTACAAAACTTGATGTGCTTTCCAATATTCCTTCCCTTAAAATAGGAGTAGAATACCGCTATAAAGGAATGACTTTAGAGGCATATCCATTCAATTCAGAGGTTTTTGATCATCTTGAAGTTGTATATAAAGAGATGCCGGGATGGAATGAAGATATTAGTTCTGCCTCTTCCTATGCGGAACTTCCCCAAAACGCAAAGAGGTATCTGCAAAAAATTGAAGAAACTACCGAGGTTCCCATCACCTATATTTCGGTAGGTACTGGTAGAGAGCAGATGTTCCGGATCTAATCTAAAAAAAGTTTCTTCCAGTTCTTTCAAATCAAGATACTCTTCTTCTTTATAATCTTGAGATACTTTATCTTGAAGATCTGATTGACAAAGAAAAAAGAGAGTATTATGATCTATGGTAGAGGAAGAATCTCCTCAGAGCTTCCTTGCCGGAGATTTTTAATTTTAGCGGAGATACCTGTCAGGTTCAGAATAATGATTACCCTTTCTATGGAGCATTCCATAAAAACGAACCAAGATCCGCAAAGACCTCCCCAAAGTCTATATTCTCTGGATAAAAAAAAAGAAAACTCTTTAGAAAAGGCTATTTCTCTTTTAACATAGGGAGAGAACCATGAAGCGATGGATTGGAATAATCCTTATTCTTTGGATCGCCTGTCTCTCGGTTGCCGCGGTATCTGCAGGTACAAAACCCATCCTTCTGATTAAAGACGGAAATTTTGCTCGGTATGATATTCCCCGCTTCATCAATAGAGTCCTTGCTCCCAACGGAATCGTATGGGTTGAAGTAACTACATTTACTCCGGATGATTTTTCACAATACAGTGCGGTTATTCTCTTTTCTGGAGTAACGAAAGCGCTCTCACCAGAAGAGATTGAGAGTACCAAAAAGTATCTTGAATCAGGCGGACTTATATTGCATACCGGCGGAGGCCTCTTTTTACAGGGACTGAAACGAAACCTTAAACCCCATCCATGGGTTAAAGCCCTTAGCTGGCATTATCATTCCAAAACAAAGATTGTGGGAAAGTTTTTAGAACCCACCCATCCTTTTCTCAAGGGAGTGGATACCTCCCGTGAATATTCCTGGATGAGTGGATTTTATTCCATTACTCCGGGAGAAGGAACCACTGCGATCATAGGAGACGGAACCTATGCTATTCTTGCTGATACACCTATGGAAAAGGGAGATCTTGTCTTTTTATGGGAAGGTCCTTTCCGTACCAGAGAAACAACTCCTGCAGAACGAGAGGCCTATGAAAAGATCCTTCTCAATATCATACAAAGTGTAGATCCGCTTACTAGAAAGGAAGATCTTGCCGCAAAATTCCGTTCCGCGGGATTATCGGAAGATAGCCTTCTTCTCTGGAAACGAGACTGGCAATACCAACCTCAAGAACGGGCTCTTTTTGTGCCTTCTTTTCCTGAGAGAGAAGAAATTCTTTCCGCTCTTTCTTTTGCAAGCGCAATGGATGAACGAGATACTCAGTTTTTCCTTTGTCAAACTGGAAAAACAACAAACCTTACTGTATCGGCCTCTCCCTTAAAACGGATAAGAGATAACCGAGAATATCCCGCGGCTCTCTCTCTCTTTGTGTCAGAGAAGCCTCCTGTTATTCCTTCCCTCATACCCAAAGAAGGAGAAGCTCTTCCGCAGAAACTTGGAGAATATAACCTCACTCCCATTACAAAACCGATCTCCCTTGTAGCGCCAGAACCGAGAATTATATGGGTTTCTCTCTCAACCAAGGGACTTGAACCCGGAGAATATCGCTCTTCTCTTACTCTTTCCACGGACAAACAAAGAACTTCTCTTCCTATTTCTGTGAAAGTTTTTCCGGTAAGAATGCCGGTACAGAGGCCTGTAGAGCTTCGCTACTGGGGCGGAGGAATGCCTGCGAAAGAACCTTTTGTCTCAGAACTTGAACGTCAAGGATCTCCCCAACTTACTCTTTCCTATCCTATCCTTTCTAAAATCCTTGTAGGAGAAGAAAAAATTCCCCTTAGTGAAGCATTGAAAAAGAAGCCCTCACTCTTTGACCCTGACAATTTTCCCATTCTTGATTTTGAACCTGCCTATGGAGAAGCCATTAAACAAGGGCTTTCTCATAACCTTACCTATATCTGGTTCAGAGATGTTCGGACCGGAAGTTTTATAGCGGCCGCAGGCACCGGCGAAAAAACGCTTCCAAAGGTTTCGCAATGGAGCGAAAAATTCCAAAAACTCTATACGCTCTATTATAAAGCGCTCTACACCTACTTCTCGGGAAAGGGATTTCGGGAGGTAGATCTACTATGGATGGACGAACCCTCCAGCACAGCAATCAGAACCACCTATATTCCTAGAGCAAAACTCTTTGCGGAAGCAGGAATGGGCTCAGGGAATACATGGACTGCGGGCGGATTTATGACTCCGGAAGAAATCAATACCTTTGCTCCTTATACAAGCGATTTTAGTATGTATACTATTATGCTTCCAAAATTCCTTCAATTTATGAAAGAAGGAGCATTAACATTCCATCCACGAACCAAAATCGGCACTACCCGCGGAGGAACAGGGCTTGCATTGCGAAGACCTTATAATGCCGCGAGAACTCTTGGATGGACCATTGCATACTATGGTCAACCGGTCTCTTTTCTTAGAACAGGACCTCTCTGGAAGGGATGGCTCTACTATGTGGATTTTGATCAAAAAGGGGCTCGTCCTGAAGGAATTGAAGGAGAGAGGTTGGTTGCCTATGGATCTGAAATGAAGAGCATTCTTTCCTCAAGCGATTGGGAGGGTGCGAGAGATGGCTGTGAAGATGCCTCTTTAGTACGGATGCTTGAATGGTATATGGAAAAGCTTGCTCCTTTGGCAGGAAAAAGAGCAAACCTTGCCACTACATTGGCAAAAATCGCCACCAATAAAGAGAAGTGGTTCGGCAAGGATGGAAAGGGTTTCTTTCAGATTAAACCCTCCCAGTATCGGGTTAAAGAGCTTTCCTATGATTACGATACCCTTATTCCGCCTTCCAGTAGCGTGATTGAGGAACTCAAACAGAAAGTTCTTGAAGATCTCGCCTCGCTCGCACCTTATGCAACACTTCTTTCTCCATCGCTTACATGGCATGAGGTCTTGCTTGTAGAAAACGGAAAAAGCAATGCCAGTATTCTTATTCCGCAAAATGCAGATTCTACCATTGTCGCAGAAGCCTCTTCTTTAGCAAAAAAGATTGCCTCTCTCTCGGGATTTCTACCCAAGGTACTTCAAACCTCTTCTCTGCCTTCAGGAAAAGGACCCTTTATTATTGCGGGAACCACGGAAGATCTTCTTGTTAAAAATAGTCCTGTAGAAGGCACGCATCCTATAAAACTCCCACCATTACAGCAAGGAGACTACAGAATCACAAAAGATGCGAAAGGAACTATTCTTCTTATTAACGGCGCCGATACAGAAGGTGTTGCGACCGGAATAAAAAATTTCGGAAGATTTCTTAAGGCGGAAGGAGGCTGGATAGAACCTTCACAAAGTACCTCGTCTAATTGACACAAAAGACCTCTGGTTTTATAATGTCTTTTGACTATTTATTCTTCTTACATTACCTTCTAATAAAGAAGACAATATAGAAGGAGATACTTTTATTGCCAGGAGTATGCATGACTGGAGCTCAAATAGTTATAGAAGCATTACAACGCGAGAAGGTAGATACGGTATTCGGGTATCCCGGAGGACAGGTTATTTTTCTCTGCGACGCATTTTACGGGTGTCCCTTGCGATTTATCCTTACTCGTCATGAACAGGGAGCGGCTCATGCCGCGGACGGGTATGCTAGAGCCACTGGAAGAACCGGCGTATGTTTGGCAACCTCAGGTCCAGGAGCTACAAACCTTGTTACTGGCATAGCAACCGCCTATATGGATGCTATTCCCATGGTAGCGATCACTGGTCAGGTACCTACTAATCTTATTGGAAACGATGCTTTTCAAGAAGTTGACATTACCGGCATTACACGTCCTATCACCAAACATAATTTTCTTGTTAAGGATCCGAACGATATAGCCCGCACTATTAAAGAAGCCTTTTATATCGCTTCTTCCGGCCGTCCCGGACCTGTTCTGATAGATCTTCCTTCTAATGTACAAAAAGCAGAGGTAAAATCTTTTCAATATCCTGAAACCGCGCGTATTCGGAGTTATAAACCTGTCTATGAAGGACATCCTCTTCAGATTGAACGCGCCCTTGAACTAATCGCCAACGCGAAACAACCTCTGATTCTCGCAGGAGGAGGAATCATCTCCTCCAATGCCAGCAATGAACTCCTTGAATTTATTGATAAGACAAAGATTCCCACAGCATTTACACTTATGGGACTCGGCTCTATTCATTCCAACCATCCTCTAAACCTCGGCATGATAGGGATGCACGGTACCATATATGGAAACCGCGCCCTGATAGAGACCGATGTTCTTATTGCCGCTGGATGCAGATTTGACGACAGAGCGACCGGAAACCTGAATGAATTTGCAAAACATGCAAAGATTGTTCATATTGACATAGACCCGTCTTCCATAGGAAAGAATGTGCCTGTGGACATTCCTATAGTGGGTGATGTAAAAAATGTCCTTGTAAAAATGCTTTCATTTCTTAAAAAACCGAGCGTAAGTACAGAACTCTCAGTACCAGAACCTGCCCGGGAGCAATGGTTGCAAAAGATTTCGCAATGGAAAAAAGACCATCCGCTTACCTACCCGAAAAAGAGTCCTCTTCTTCAACCTCAGCTTGTTATTGAAACCCTCTCTCGGCTTGCGGATGACGATGCAATTATTACCACCGAGGTTGGACAAAACCAAATGTGGGCGGCCCAGTTCTATACCTTTAAGAAGGCCCGCACTTTTATTACGTCCGGAGGGTTGGGAACAATGGGATTCGGCTTTCCGGCGGCAATCGGCGCTCAGGTAGCTTTTCCCGATAGAATGGTTATAGATATCGCGGGCGATGGAAGTATCCAGATGAATATTCAAGAATTAAGTACCGCGGTAGCTGAAAAAATTCCTGTCAAGGTAATTATTCTTAACAATACCCATCTTGGAATGGTACGCCAATGGCAAGAACTCTTTTACCAAAAACGATACGCATTTACCTGCCTTGACGGCACACAACCAGATTTTGTAAAACTTGCAGAGGCATACGGCGCGATAGGCTATCGTATTACAGATAAATCCTCGCTGGAACAAACCCTCCAAGAAGCTCTTCAGGAGCGGGAAAAACCTGTATTCGTAGAATGTGTTGTAGCTCCGGAGGCAAATGTTTTTCCTATGGTTCCCGCAGGCGCTTCCCTCAACGAAATGATTGAAGGACTCGCATAATATGGCTAATGGAAACGGACAGTTCTCATCGCATATCATATCAGTAACAGTAGAAAACAAGGCGGGAGTTCTCGCGCGCATTGTCGGACTCTTTTCCGCGCGCGGATATAATATTGACAGTCTTTCTGTCGCTGAAACAGAAGATCCGACCATCTCAAGGATGACACTGATTGTAAAAGGCGATGATAAAATCCTTGAACAGATCTATAAACAATTAAATAAACTTATTGATGTCATTAAAGTTCAAGATCTTACCTCTGAAGAATTTGTCGCGCGAGAACTTGTTCTTCTGAAAGTAAGCAGTTCCAATGGATCATCGCGTCAGGAAATTATGCAATTAGTAAATATTTTTAGAGCAAAGATTATTGATGTCGGTAAGAAAACTCTCACCATTGAATTGGTAGGATCAAGCCCCAAGGTAAAAGCAATGATTGAATTGCTTCAAACCTTTGGAGTCAAAGAAATTGTAAGAACTGGAGCGATTGCCATATCCCGCGAATTCGGAAAACGTCCCGAGTAGAAAAAGGTTGATTACTTCCACTACAAAAGAAATCCAAATTACCAGTACCGAGCTATCAATAGAACAATGGAGGAAGAAAATGGCGAAGATTTATTATGATAAGGATGTAGATAAAAGCTTGTTCAATGGAAAAACGGTTGGAATTATCGGATACGGAAGTCAGGGGAGGGCGCATGCACTTAACCTTCGTGACAGCGGTGTTTCGGTTGTAGTGAGCGAACCAGAAGGAACTCCAAACTGGAAACGGGCAAAAGAAGAAAATTTTACTCCTTTATCTACTTCGGATTTAGTAAAAAAGGCCGATGTAATCATGTTCCTTGCCCAAGATACTATCCAGCCAGCTGTGTATAAGAGCGATATTGAACCCAATCTCAAGACTGGTAAGGCACTCGGTTTTGCGCATGGATTCTCTATTGTCTACCGTCAAATTCTTCCACCGGAAGATATTGATATATTCATGGTTGCACCCAAAGGACCCGGAGACCTGCTTAGGGTACAGTATGAGGAAGGAAAAGGCGTACCATGCTTAGTGGCCGCAGAACAAAACCCCACGGGAAATGCCCTAAAGATCGCCCTTGCCTATGCGCAGGCATTAGGCGGAACCCGTTGCGGCGTAGTAGAAACAACCTTCCGAGAAGAGACAGAGACCGATCTTTTCGGAGAACAGGCAGTCTTGTGCGGCGGCGCCACCGAATTGATTATTGCGGGCTTTGAAACATTGGTCAACGCAGGGTATCAACCAGAAGTAGCCTACTATGAAACCTGTCATGAAATGAAACTTATCGTGGATCTTATTATAGAACGCGGAATTCAAGGAATGAGAGATGTTATCAGCGATACCGCGGAATATGGTGACTATTCGCGCGGTCCCCGTGTCATTACCGCCGAAGTGCGTAAAGAAATGAAAAAAATTCTTCTTGAGGTGCAAAACGGAACCTTTGCACGGGAATGGATCCTTGAAAACCAGGTTGGAAAACCAGTTTACAATGCACTCAAATACAAGGCGGAAAATCATCTCATTGAAAAAATCGGCAAAGTTATGAGATCTATGATGCCCTGGTTAAAAAAATAACAGGATATTATTTTTTCACAAAGGGGGATGATTATGTACAACGATCTGTTACTCAGCCCCACAAAAGAGTTAATAAGCAGATTCTGGATACTGGTTTCTAAAGTCATTGTCGGGCTCATGATGTTCGTGATCGGTTGGATCATCGCGAAGGTCGTGAAGGTGCTCGCAGTGAAGTTTTTCAAGTTGCTCCAGATTGATAGATTGGTAGAAGAATCAGGGTTTCGTGAATTTCTCATCCGTGGGCAGATCACGAAAGAACCATCAGAGCTTCTTGGAAATATCATCTACTGGCTTTTACTGATTGCGGTCCTCTTTCTTGCGCTCAACGTGGGCGGTATCGCAATTCCTCAACCAGTTATAGAGAATCTTCTCGCCTTCATTCCCCGTATCATCGTAGGACTTATTATTTTTGTGCTTGGGCTCTTTGTCGGAAATATTATGGAAGGTATCGTCAACGCGGCCGCAGGAAACGCCGGCATTGAAAAACCCTTTATTTTGGGTAAAACAATTCGTATAGCGATCATTGTCTTCAGTGTTGTCTTGATGTTGGAAGAGATCGGCATCGGAGTAAACTTTGTCGCTACCGCATTCAATATTGTTTTGGCAAGCGGCGCAATTGCAGTGGCGATCGCGGTAGGTCTCGGCGCAAAAGATCTCGTAAAAGAATGGTTAGAATCAACACTTAAAAAGAAAGAAGATAAATAAAAATCGTAACAGCCAGAAACCGGCATACGCCGGTTTCTGGTACAGCCGGAGATTATCATGAAGGTTTTTCTTGGTATTCCTGTCGCTGGAGAAACAGGGAAAGCCCTCTCTCAAGCGCTTCGCACAAGCCTATTTGACACGCCGAATATCAGAAAAGTGCCTTATCAAAACCTTCATATCACTCTCTTTTTTTTTGGTAACATATCTGAACAGAAACAGAAGGAGTTGCAGTCAATTTTTATTCCGCTCTTTGCCTCAAGAACTCCGTTTACCCTTACTGCGCGCGGTATTGGTTTTTTTCCCGGAGAAAAAGAGCCATCGGTTATCTGGGCAGGGCTCGCACCACACCCAGAACTTGTTACTCTTGTTCAAAAAATTTTTGCGGCTCTTGGAAAAAAAGAATCTCGGCCTTATATCGGTCATATTACCCTTGCCAGACTTTCTGGAACGATACCGCCTGAAAAAGTTTCTGAAATAAAAAGAGTTCTGTATAATAAATTCTGGGGAAAAATTCCAGCAGATACCGCACATCTCTATGAGAGCGTCCCCTCGCCATCCGGACCTGTGTACCGGATCATAGATACATTACCCTTTGAAGGAGAAGAAGGTTATGGATAAAGAAAAAGCACTCTTGATCGCAATAGAGCAGATTGAAAAAGAGTTTGGAAAAGGTTCTATTATGAAATTGGGAGAAAAAAGTCATCTTTCTATTGACTGTATTCCCACAGGCGCCATTTCCCTTGATATTGCCCTTGGCGGCGGTATTCCCCGAGGGAGAGTAACAGAAATTTTCGGACAGGAATCATCTGGGAAAACAACGATTGCCCTCCACATTATTGCCGAAGCGCAAAAACTTGGGGGACAAGCCGCTTTTATTGATGCAGAACATGCCCTTGATCCTTCTTATGCAAAAAAACTGGGCGTAAATCTTGAAGATCTTCTCATTAGTCAGCCCGATACCGGAGAACAGGCACTTGAAATCGCGGAATCTCTTATCAGAAGCAATGCAGTGGATGTGGTTGTTATAGATTCGGTCGCCGCACTCGTACCACGCGCAGAACTTGAAGGAGAAATGGGAGATAGCGTTATGGGATTACAGGCGCGCCTTATGTCGCAGGCTCTTAGAAAACTGACTGGATATATCAGTAAATCACGAACCTCGGCAATCTTTATTAATCAGGTACGAGAAAAAATCGGGATCTTTTTCGGCAATCCGGAAACCACTCCTGGGGGTCGTGCTCTAAAATTCTATGCATCTGTAAGAATGGATGTACGAAGAATAGAGAGTCTAAAGGGAGAAAAAAATGCTATTATTGGAAACAGGCTTAGAGTAAAAATTGTAAAGAATAAAATCGCTCCGCCATTCAAAGATGCGGAAATAGAGATTCTTTATGGGTTTGGTATTTCAAAGGAGGCCTCTATCCTTGAAGCAGGAGTGGCATACGATATTTTTCAGAAAAAAGGAAACCATATCTATTTTGAAGAAAAATCTTTAGGGAATGGAAAGGAGAATTCCATTAGAACCCTGAAAGAACAGCCCGATATTGCAGAAAGAGCAATGGATCTCATTCGCAAAAAGGTATTTCCTGAGACAGAAAACCTTAAGGAAAAGCCCACCTCAAAAGGAGCCGAAACATAAATTCCTATTGATCGTTTTAAGGAGACTGCAATGAAATCCCGTGTAAGTATCGCATTGATCGGCTATAAGTTTATGGGAAAGGCACATTCTAACGCCTATAGGGATGCAGGTCTTTTTTTTGATCTTCCCCTTATCCCTGAAATGAAAATTATCTGCGGAAGAAACCCTTCTGGCCTCGCAGAAGCCCAAAAACGTTTTGGATGGAAAGATACTGAGACCGATTGGAAAAAAGTTATCCGAAGAAACGATATAGATCTTGTGGATATCTCTTCTCCTCCTGATACCCACCGTGATATAGCCGTAGAGGCCGCAAAAGAAGGAAAAGCAATCTTCTGTGAAAAACCTCTTGCATTGAATATCGCGGATGCCAGTGCCATGCTTGAAGCAGCAGAAAAGTATGGCGTGGTACACGCGGTCTGTTTCAATTACCGAAAACTTCCCGCTATCAGGCTTGCAAAAAAAATTATTTCCGAAGGACGAATCGGTGAAATCCGTCATATAAGAGCGGTCTATCTGCAAGACTGGCTTCTCTCTCCGGAATTTCCTCTTGTCTGGCGGCTAAGAAGAGCAAGTGCGGGTTCTGGAAGCCATGGCGACTTAAACGTCCATCTTGTGGATATGGCAAGATACCTTATAGGTGAATTTGAATCAGTAATCGGAATGGATAAAACCTTTATTCAAGAACGGCCTCTTCTTAAAGAAGAAGCCAATACCCTGGCTACAGAGATTGAAACCTCCTCCCACCACGCAAAAAAAGGAAGAGTGGATGTAGATGACGCGATGCTTTTTCTTGCGCGATTCGTAAATGGCGCTATTGGTTCTTTTGAAGCAAGCAGGTTTGCCAGCGGCAGGAAAAATTATCAGCGATTTGAAATAAATGGAAGCCGTGGTTCTCTTTTATTTAACCTTGAACGCCTTAATGAACTTGAGTTTTACTCTCTTGATACTTCCCCTGAAACACAGGGATTCACTCTGATTAACGCCACCGATTCTGTACATCCCGATGCCGACAGTTTCTGGCCTGTGGGCCATCTCATCGGATATGGAGATACTTTTACCATAATGGTAAAAGACCTTATACAGGCAATCGCTGAAAAAAAAGAAGTTTCTCCAAATTTTCTTGATGGCATTGCCGCCCAACGGGTTCTTGACGCGGTGGAAGAATCAATACGCCGAGAAAAATGGATAAAAGTATCTTCACCATAAACTTTTTTTCCTCTTCTACATCTAACTTATAATAACTATAAAAGGAGGTTTCTTATGAAACAGTGGTATCTTCGGTATTGGAAAAGAATTCTTGCCGGAGCAGTAGCCTGTCTTATTATCTTTGGTATTGCCTATTTCCCACGCTCACATACCAAAGTATCCGGAGCCTATGCCCCTCTAAAAATAGTAGATACATCAGGAGCCTTAGGAACACAGAATGCTTTTGTTCAAGTTGTTAAATTAGCCAAACCCTCGGTGGTTCAGATTACCACAGAAAAAACAATCACCTACCGCTACTGGAACCCGTTTGGCGACCTTGAGGATATGTTCAGAAATCCTTTTGAGGACTTTATGAACCCTAGACAACGACAGCCACGCCAAAGACCGAAAACCTTTGAAAAAAAGCAGGAAGGGCTCGGATCAGGATTTATCGTGGATGAAAATGGCTATATCTTAACCAACAACCATGTGATTGAAGGAGTTGATAAGATCCTTGTAAAATTCTTTGACGATGAAAAAAAATATGTTGCAAAAGTAATCGGAACCGATCCAAAAACTGATCTCGCTCTTATAAAAATAGAGACAGGAAAAGCATTAACCGCCATCCCTTTAGCAAATTCCGACACTATTGATGTGGGAGAATGGGCAATCGCTATCGGAAACCCCATGGGACTTGAAGAAACAGTAACTGTCGGTATTGTAAGCGCAAAAGGCCGCAGTGGATTCGGTATTACCCAGTACGAAGATTTTATACAGACCGACGCCGCTATCAATCCGGGAAATTCCGGTGGACCTCTTCTAAACATCCGAGGCGAAGTAATTGGAATCAATACCTTTATTCTCGCGCCTTATACAGCGCAGAATATCGGCTTTGCGATTCCTGTTAATCTGGCAAAAAAAATCTTCAGCGAATTAAAAACCCATGGAAAAGTTACCCGAGGGTTCTTAGGGGTCTCTCTTCGTCCGCTTACTCCTGAACTCGCCCAATCTTTCGGTCTTTCCAACCAGGAAGGAGCCCTTGTACGAGAAGTCATTCCTAATACACCCGCGGAAAAAGCCGGTATTCGGGAAGGAGATATTATCCTTACGTTAAACAATAGTCCGGTAAAGAATGAAACATCCCTTACTCTTATGGTTGCCGATACAAAAGTAGGAGAAACAGTAACCCTTACAATATGGCGAAACAAGAAGAAAAGTACACTCTCCCTAAAACTCATTGAACGACCCGCAGATGAAGAGTTAGCTTCAACGCAAGGAGAAAAAAGGAAAGGATGGCGTGGAATTTCTGTATCAAACATTACTCCGGAAATACGCGAACGACTCGGCATTACAGGAACAGTCAAAGGTGCATTCATTGCCGCTATTGAAGAAGGTTCTCTTGCAGAAGAGGCAAACCTTAAACCCGGTATGATCATCTTAAAGCTAAACGATACCCTTATCTCCAACGCAAAAGAGTTCAGCGATGCGACCCTTACAATAGAGGAGAAAGCAAGTGTCAGGCTCTGGGTACAGATCGCACCATCAGGACTTAAGGACTGGTTCATTCTCAAAGGAAAATAATCGGGCAAAACGCTATGCGTTGAAACGCCTCGGAGAGAGAGATTACTCTACCGAAGGACTACGGAAAACCTTAAACAAAAAAGAATTTACAGAGAAAGAGATCCGCGCCGCGATACTCTATTGCAAAAAAATGGGGTTGCTTCATGATTCCCTCCTTGCGCAAAAGATTCTTCAAAAGGTTGCGGAATCAAGGAAAGGAGCTCTTTATGCGCGGTGGGCTCTGGAAAAAAAGGGGATTCCTCCGCATATTGCCTCTTCTGCCCTGAAGAAATATTATCCAAAAGGAAAAGAGCTAAAGACAGGTCGCGCACTGATTGGTCATACCAAAAAGAGCGAACGAAAAAGAGTAAGATCTCTCCTTCAACGAAAGGGATTTAGCGAATCAGCCATTGAACAACTGGAGGTTGAATTTGAACGCGATGAGTAGCAATGAAATTCGGGCCGTCTTTATTGATTTCTTCAAAGAACGCGGTCATACATTAGTTCCCAGCAGTCCTTTAATACCTTTTGACGATCCCACGCTTCTCTTTACCAGCGCGGGAATGGTTCAGTTCAAAAAATATTGGGCAACCTCCAATCCTCCTCCCTATACACGCGCGGTTACCTGTCAAAAAAGCATGCGGGCCGGCGGAAAAGATAGCGATATAGAACTTATCGGAACTACCGGAAGACATCACACTTTTTTTGAAATGCTCGGAAACTTCTCCTTTGGAGATTACTTTAAGAAAGAAGCCATTGCCTGGGCATGGGAATTTTCCTGTTCCATTCTCAAACTTAATCCTGATCTTCTCTCGGTTTCCTACTATCGTGAAGATTTAGAAACCAAAGAATACTGGAGAACCTTCCTTCCGGAAGAGAAGATTATACCATTAGGAAAAAAAGATAACTTCTGGGGACCTGCGGGAGAAACAGGAGCCTGCGGTCCCTGTACCGAACTATACTATGATTTCGGATTAGAAAAAGGATGTGGGTCACCCACATGTGGACCAGGATGCGATTGCGATCGTTTTTTGGAGTTTTGGAATCTTGTTTTTCCTCACTATGACCGCCAATTGGACGGAAGCCTTAAACCTCTCGCAAAACCAGGCGTAGATACGGGAATGGGACTTGAACGGATAAGCCGTATCCTACAAGAAACCCCTTCAAACTATGAAACAGACCTTTTTCTTCCTCTTATACAGGAAATCGCCTCCCTTTCACAGACTTCCTATCAAGATAAGAACATTCCCTCTTTCCGTATCATCGCAGACCATGCTCGGGCGGCCCTATTCGCTATTAGCGATGGGGTGATTCCTCACAACGAAGGAAGAGGATATGTTCTTCGCAGAATTATTAGAAGAGGCGCTCTCCATGGCAACAAACTCGGTATCAATGAACCCTTTCTTTTCCGTCTTACCGAGAAGATCGTCCATTCACTCGGCGAAATCTATCCTGAACTTAAAAAAAATCAACGGTATATAGAAGAAACAGTAAAAGAAGAAGAAGAAAAGTTTTCTAGACTTCTGTCATCTGCGAAAAAAATCTTTTCTCAGACAAAACTTCCCGCCAAAGGAGAGAAGATTTCCGGTGAAACGCTTTTTCTCTGGTATGATACTTATGGTATTCCTAAAGATCTTCTACAGGAACTTGCTGAAGAGAAAGGAATCATTCCTGATTGGGAGGCATTTGATACATTTCTCGCGATCCAAAGAAAAAGCGGAAGGGCACGTTCCACATTCAATGAAACAGAAGAAATTCGCTTTGAATCCAAACTTCAAGAAAGCATCTTTACCGGATACCATTCTCTTACCGGAACATCCACTCTTCTCGGGCTCTATTACCTTCCCCGAAAGAAAGAATGGGAGATGGCATTAGATAGAACGCCATTCTACCCTGAAAAAGGCGGGCAGGTAGGAGACAAGGGAAGTATCTCTGGAAAATCCTGGACTTTTATTGTTACCCATACCCATTCCAATGAACATGGCGTGATTCTTCATACTGGATATTTTTCACAAGGAAACGAAAAGATGGCACAGAAAGAAGAATCCGTAAATACCATAGTGGATGAAGAATTTAGACGTGCGGTCTCTGTAAACCATACCGCAACCCACCTTCTTCATTATAGCCTTAGACAAATTCTTGGAAAAGAAGTGCGCCAGGCAGGATCATGGGTAGGAGGAGACCGATTCAGGTTTGATTTTTTCTTTCCTCACTCTGTAAGCCATGAAAAGATAGAACGTATTGAAGAATATGCCAACCAACTTATTATTGAGAATATTCCTGTCTCTATTGAAGAGAGCAGTTATGATGCGGCTGTTAAGAAAGGAGCCATAGCGCTCTTTCATGAAAAATACGGCGAAAAAGTCCGTACAATCTCTTTAAACGGACTTCATACAGAACTCTGCGCCGGAACCCATATATCGTCACTCAACGAAATCATCCTTCTCATTATTCTGTCGTGCAAAAATATCGGAGAGAACCTGCGAAGAATAGAGGCAATAACACGGAAAGAAGCCTGGTCTCATACAAAAAAAGAGAGAAAAACCCTAACCTCTCTCGCGGAACTTCTGCAAACATCCAAAGAAGATCTTCTTCCTCAACTTCAAAAAACACTCTCCAAACTCGCTGAAAAAGAACGTGCGGAAAAACTTTCTTCGGAAGAGACTGTCGTACTTCTAAGCAAAAAATTGGAAAGTTCAATAAAAACAGTACGCAATAATAAGGAAGTAATCTCTTTCATCGCGGAAACCACAAATGCGGCAACACCTGATGAAATGGGAAAGGTGGCAGATCTTTTGGTAAAAAAATATACTGGTTTCGCAGTGATTCTTAGCAAATCTACAAAAGAAAAAACACTCTTTCTCTGTAAAGTAAGCCCTGATATCGCACCGCGGCTTCCTGCGGTTCTACTTCTTACAACCCTCCTTAAAAAAGTTCAAGGCTCCGGAGGAGGCAAGGAAGAATTTGCACAAGGATCCTCTAAAAATAGCCAAGCATCCGATATTCTTTTTTCAGAAGTCTCTGCAGAAATATTAGCCATTATCCATCAGAGTCCCCATGCAAGATAATAAAAAAACTCTTACTCCTGTTCAGGTACGCCATTACATTCGCGCTCTCCGCAAGGGAACTCCCAAAGAAAAGAAGGCCGCAAAGGAAAAACTTGTAAAATACAATCAGAATTTGGTCCACTTTATTGTTAAAAAATATGACTTTCTTCCAGGAATTACGCAAGATCTTGTTTCTGCGGGAAACATCGGACTCCTCCATGCCATTAACAAGTACGACCCTTCACGAAAAACAGCCTTTTCTACCTATGCCTATGAGTGGATCTCCCGAGATATACGGAGAGCCTTAAACAATGAATATCGTTTTTTTAAGATTTCAGAGCAATTGGTCCAACTCACACAACGCCACCAAAAAGTTATCTCGCGTTTTTTTATGCAAAAAGGACGAAACCCAACCCAAGAAGAAATAGCGAAAGAACTTAATATCTCTTTAAAAAAAGTTCAATCTGTCCGCACTGTTTTAGAACTTGTCAGACTTCCTAATGAAAATCCCCATGAAGAGAACGCTCCCGATAGATCTGATTCTGTGGCAGTCAAGAAAACAAGTGAAATTCAAGCTTTTCTTTATCGCGACTTTATTGAAAGACTCTTCGCCCGCATTCAACAACGGGAGAAGCGCGGCAATACCGAGGTATGGTTCAAGGTACTCAGACTCCATTTCGGTATTGAAGACGGAACCCCCTATTCATCCCTTGAAATAGCGAAAAAACTTGGTCTTTCCCGACAAAGAATCCATCAAATCATACAGAACAGTATACAAAAACTTCAGAACGAATATAAGGAGATAAAAAAATGAAACCTCTTATTGATTTTATTAGAACTATTCCTGATTTTCCAGAGAAAGGTATCTTATTTCAAGATATAACACCTCTTCTTAAGGATCCTGAAGCTTTTCAGGCCTGTCTCTCTGAAATGGCCGCCTTTATTCCGCCAGAGGTAGAAAAAATTGTTGGAATAGAAGCAAGAGGCTTTATCTTTGGTGCGGGACTCGCCACCTATCTAAAGAAAGGCTTTATTCCCATGCGAAAAAAGGGAAAACTTCCCGCTGAAGTACGACAATTTACCTATGATCTTGAATATGGAACAGATACCATAGAAATACATGCGGATGCCCTTGCACCGGGAGAAAAAGTAGCGCTTATTGACGATGTGCTTGCCACTGGCGGAACAGCACAGGCGGCTTGTAGGTTGATTGAAGATTGCGGAGGAATCCTTTCTAAAGTAATCTTTCTTATGGAACTAAAAGATTTGAAGGGAAAAGAAAAACTTTCTCATTACGAGGTAGTAAGTCTGCTTACACTGTAACCATGCGATACCTTGCGAAAAATCTTCTACTATCTAAAATTCTTCTCATCGGACTATTCCTCTCTTCTCTCGCGGTATTCTCTTCTTCCGCTGAAACAAAACCATACCCTGTTATCCCATTTTCCCTATGGCCGCAAAAAACTATCAAGGGATTCCGGATACTTGTTGCGGATAGTCCGAAACTCTCATTTCAAGGGTTTGGCGGAGCCGCTAAAAAAGAGTTTCATAAAACTCTTATGATTTTTCCCGCTATCTCGGAGGGTACAACATTTGAAAATATCAACCATGGCTTTGGAACTGTTATAGAAGATCTTGATATTGCTTTTCTTGATCAACAGGGGAGGGTGCTGTGCATAGATCGGATGAAAAAAATCAGAGGTACAGCCACAGCACCATCTCAAACTGTATGGGCAGTTGAATTTTCTCCTAAAACCACAAAACAATTAAAACCAAAAAGAGGAGAACTCTTTCCTTACTTCGCAGAAATTGTACTTTTTTTTCTTTCGTTACAATAAGGAACGCTCTATCATTGTTTCCGCGATCTGAACCGCATTCAATGCCGCACCTTTCCTGATATTATCCGCTACAACCCACATATCAAGCGCATCTGGAAAAGCACTGTTTCTCCGGATACGACCCACAAAAACTTCATTGCTCTGAGAGAGAGAAAGAGGCACTGGATAACCATCATGTTCGGGATCATCAATAAGACAGATACCCGGAGCAACAGAAAGAAGAGAACGCACCTCTTTTTCCTCAAAAGGATCTGCAAAACGCGCGGTAACCGCCTCTGAATGCCCGTTAAATACCGGCACCCTTACACAGGTTGATGAGATATGTAATGTGGGATGATCTAAAATTTTTCTTGATTCCATCACCATCTTCACCTCTTCGGTGAAATATCCGGGAAAGGTAGAAGAGAGAGAGCCAATACGGGGAATAACATTTCCTGCAATAGAGTAGGGATAAACCTGCGGAGGAACCTCCTGTCCGGCAACATATCCACGGATTTGGTTATCCAACTCCTCAACAGCCTGTCTGCCAGTCCCTGAAACCGCTTGAAATGTTGTAACTATTGCTTCCGTTAAACGGAACGCGCGATGCAACGGAGAAAGCGCAACCACTAATTGAATCGTAGAACAATTCGGGTTAGCAATAATACCGTGATGAGAATCAAGATGAGAAGGATTCACCTCAGGGACCACAAGAGGAATATCTGGATCCATCCGAAAATCACCGCCATTATCAATAACCATCACTCCCATTTCCGCGGCTTTCTTCGCAAAGAGCATGCTTGCGCCTTTTTCTCCTTCTGTACCTGCAAAAAAGGCTATATCCACTCCCTTAAAAGATTCAAGAGTAGTTTCTTCAACGGAAAAATCGCGTCCTGCAATAGATTCCATGCGAGAACGTGTCGCAAGAATCCGTAAAGAACGAAATGGAAATTTTCGTTCAAGTAAAATCTCTATCATTTGCTTTCCAACCATTCCCACGCCCACCACTACAACATTATAGTCTTTCATACAAAATCCTCTCTTGATAAAAATTGTACAATCCATGCGGCAAGCAAAGCTTTTCCTATATCAACGAAGAAGAATGGAAAAACTCCTATAAGAAGAGCGTGCCATAAAGAAATCTGCAGATACCATATAAGCCAGGCAATGGCGCAACCATACATCGCCATCATACCCAAAAGCATCTGTATCGCCTTTTCACGCATAGAAGAGGCAGGTTTACCGGCAATCCAAGCCATTGCAACAAATCCTATAAGATAGCCGAAAGTAATGCCAACACTAGAGAATCCTGACGTAAACCAACCTATTCCTGCAAGTCCGAAAACCACATAGAGAAATTGACCCGCAGCTGCCCACGACCTTCCCAAAAATCCCGCAAAAACAAGGATCGCCAAGACCTGAGCAGTAACAGGAACAGGCGTAAAAGGAAGAGGAATCCTCACCTGAGCCGCAACTCCGGTAAGAAAGGAAGAAGCAAGGACTATTGGAATTTTTATTCCTACAGGCATTGTTTCAAATGGAACACAACCTTTGTACAAAGGTATCCTAATCTTTTCCATCATATTTCTCACGCATCCTCCTCAGAGAATCCTCTTCCTTCCATGGTCTCTAAAAGCTCTTATCCCTGCGCAACAAAATCAGCGATAAGATCTCCCACTTCCGAAGTTCCCATCCCCATTCTACCTGCTTCAAGGCTCTTCACATACCCTTCACCCATTGCTTTGATAATGGCTTTTTCTATTAAAACAGCCGCATCTGTCTCTCCAAGAGTTTCAAGCATCATAGAAGCCGCACCAATAGTTGCAACAGGACAAATTTTGTTCTGACCAGTATATTTTGGCGCGGAACCATGAATCGGTTCAAACATTGAAACTCCTTCAGGGTTAATGTTTCCTCCCGCCGCAATACCAAGACCGCCCTGAGTCATTGCCGCAAGATCTGTAATAATATCTCCGAACATATTGTTGGTTACAATCACATCAAACCATTCGGGATTTTTTATCATCCACATACAGGTCGCATCCACAAAGGCATACTCAAGAGAAATTCCAGGATATTCGGAAAGAATGGAACGAGCCGTCCTTCTCCACAGATCTCCGGCATAGGTTAAGACATTTGCCTTATCAACAATATGAAGGGTATTCTTCTTTTTTCTCTTCTGAACCATATCAAAGGCATATCGGATACATCGTTCAACGCCCTTGCGGGTATTTACATCCACTTGTGTGGCTATTTCGTCCGGAGTATCTTTTTTCACACATCCGCCGATACCAGAATAAGCGCCCTCGCTATTTTCTCGGACAACAAGATAATCAATCTCTTCAGGACCCTTATCTTTTACAGGAGTATAAACGCCCGGATAAAGTTTTACAGGTCTAAGATTGATATACTGATCAAGAGAAAAACGGATCTTCAATAAAAGTTCTTTTTCAAGAATACCGGGAGCCACATCCGGATGTCCTACCGCACCAAGATAGATCGCATCAAGTTTTCGAAACTCATCAAGTGCAGAATCCGGCAAAACCTCTCCTGTTTTTAGATACCGTTCTCCGTTAAAATCATACGGCACAAGATTTAAAGAAAAACCTTTCTTTTCCGCGGCCGCAGTAAGAACTTTCACTCCTTCCCGTATGATTTCCGGACCCACGCCGTCTCCGGGAATAACACCTATCGTATATACCTTTCCTGTGTCCATTTCATCAAACCTCCATATTCAATAAGTTCCCGGAGAAAATCCGGATATCGAGTGAATGTATACTCTTTATTCAAAGTAAGGTTACGGAGAATCCCAGTGGTCAGATCTATTTCAACAAGATCTTTTTCCCGTAACGCATCAACCTCTTCCAGTTCAACCAATGGCAGTCCGATATTAATTGAATTCCGTAGAAAAATCCTGGCGAAACTTTTTGCCACCACCACAGAAACTCCAAGTTCTCTTAATGCCACAGGCGCATGCTCTCTGCTAGAACCGCATCCGAAATTTTCTCCGGCAACCACTATGTCGCCAGCAACAAATGCATCGGCAAATCCAGGACGAATCGTTTCCATACAATGGGCCGCAAGTTCTTTTCCATCAGTCGTATTCAAATACCTCGCGGCAATAATATCATCGGTATTAATATGATCACCAAACTTCCAGATTTTTCCCTTTACATTCATTTCCCCACCTCTTCTGGATGAGCAATACTTCCTTTCACGGCAGATGCCGCCGCCACTTCAGGATTTGAAAGATAAACAAAACTCTCCGGTGAACCCATTCTTCCAATAAAATTTCTGTTTGTTGTCGCAAGCGCAGTCTCTCCTTTCCCAAGAATACCCATATGGCCGCCAAGACACGGACCACAGGTAGGAGTACTTACCACGCATCCCGCATCAATAAAGATATCCAACAACCCCATTTCCAAAGATTGCCGATAAATCTTCTGCGTAGCGGGAATTACAATGGTACGAAGTTCTGGATGAACTTTTTTTCCTTTCATTACCATAGCGGCTTTTCTCAAATCGCTTAACCTTCCATTAGTACAGGAGCCAATCACCACTTGATCTATTTTCACCGAGGAAAACTCGCGTACATCTTTGGTATTGCTTGGAAGATGGGGCGCCGCAACCTGGGGTCCTATCTTAGAAACATCAATATCAATAATCTGGTCATACTTACTTCCAGGATCGCTAAAAAGACCGGCGGGAATCTCGTTTCGTATATTAAGCTCTCCAGAAAAAAAGGCGCTGGTAATTTCATCGGGCGCAATAATACCATTTTTTGCTCCGGCCTCAATCGCCATATTGCACATCGTAAACCGATCGTCCATAGGAAGCGTAAGAATGGTTTCACCGGCAAATTCCATAGAACGGTATAAAGCACCGTCAACCCCTATTTTCCCTATTGTATAAAGAATAAGATCTTTACCGCCGGTCCATCTCTGAAGAGTTCCCCGATAATTAAAACGGATCGTGGAAGGAACCTTAAGCCAAACTTTTCCAGAAATCATCGCGGCGGCAACATCAGTGCTTCCCACTCCTGTAGAGAAGGCGGCAACCGCACCATAAGTACAGGTATGACTATCAGCTCCAATAATAAGAGCTCCCGGCAATGTAAGCCCTTCTTCGGGAAGAAGGGCGTGTTCAATACCAACTCTTCCCATTTCATAAAATCGTGTTCCATGTTTTTTAGAGAAGGTCCGAAGGGATTGAACAAGTTCTGCGCTTCTAATATCTTTGCAGGGTGTAAAATGATCAGGAACAAGCACAATTTTCTCCGGATCAAATACCTTGGTCGCACCCGCTTTTTCAAACTCTTCTATTGCAAGAGGGCCGGTAACATCGTTTGCCAACACTAAATCAAGATCCGCATAAAGAAATTCTCCCGGCACAACCTCTTTTTTATTCGCATGAGATGCAAGAATCTTTTCAGTAATCGTCATACGCATATCTCCCGCTTATCTTAAAAAGTTTTTCTGTATTTTCTTTGATCTCGCACAGAGTCATCTGCATCAAGAATTATGTCGCACGTATATTCTTCTTTACAATATCCTTTTTTGCAAGATATTGATTTATCGCATTAAGATATCCTCTAGCGCTCGCTTCTATAATATCGGTACTTACCCCTCTTCCCGCAACAGGAATTCCCTTGATTTCAAGAAGAACAGAGACCTCTCCCTGCGCATCGGTACCCGGTGTAATGGCGCTGATCTTATATTCGTTTAAGTGCGGAGAAAGCCCGGTAATTCTGTCTATCGCATTATATACCGCATCTACAGGTCCATCTCCCCGGGAGGCGTCTTCAAAAAAATCTTCTCCCTTTTTCAATCTCACGGTAGCAGTGGGAACTGTTGCGCTTCCAGAAAGAACATGAAAATAATCAAGCGCATAAATCGGTTCATACAGAACAGTTTCATCCTCATAAATAAAGATAAGATCTGTATCAGAGATCTCTTTTTTCTTATCGGCAAGTTGTTTGAAACGGATAAAAACCTTTTCTAATGATTCGTCGTCCAAAGTAAAACCAAGTAGTTCCAGCCGGCTTTTCAAGGCATGCCGTCCAGAATGCTTACCCAGCACCAAACCGCTTCCAACTATTCCCACCATTTCAGGATGCATTATCTCATAGGTTTCTCGGAACTTAAGAACTCCATCCTGGTGGATTCCGGACTCATGACGAAAAGCATTGTCTCCTACGATGGCTTTATTGGGTTGAACCAAAATTCCTGTCAAAGAAGAGACCAACCTGCTGGAACGATAAATCTCTTCTGTGTTGATTCCTGTCTCCAATCCATACCTTTTTTTTCTTACGATAAGGTTCATAACAATCTCTTCAAGAGAAGCGTTTCCCGCGCGCTCACCGATTCCATTCACTGTACATTCAACCTGACGAGCGCCATATTGAAGCGCTGCCAAAGAATTGGCAACACCCAAACCAAGGTCGTTATGGCAATGAACACTAATAATAATTCCAGGATCCAGTTTTTCGCGAACCGCTCCAATCAATGGTCCGAATTCTTCGGGAATAGCATATCCTACTGTATCAGGGATATTAATCACTGTCGCTCCTTCTTCCGCGACCGCCATCGCAACTTCAATCAAAAAATCCGGTTCGGTTCTTGATGCGTCTTCCGGCGAAAATTCTATCTGGTCAATAAAACGTTTAGCAAATTTCACACTTTCGCAGGCAATTCTGACAATCTCGTTTTTCGCTTTTCCAAGTTTATGTTTCCTATGAATTTCAGAGGTTGCTAAAAAAAGATGTAACCGCGGTTTTCTAGCATGCTCCAGCGCCTTAAGCGCAACTTCAATATCTCCCTGACGGCACCGGGCAAGCGCGGAAGTTTCAGGACCTTCCACCTCTTTCCCGACAAGCCGTACTGCTTCGGCATCATCCTGAGAAGTAATGGGGAAACCGGCTTCAATCACATCCACGCCTAACCGAGCAAGCTGAAAGGCAATCTTCAGTTTTTCAGTGCTTGAAAGACTAGCTCCCGGCGCCTGTTCCCCATCCCGTAATGTTGTATCAAATATATAGACTCGTTCCATAACTCCTCCCGACCTTCATCGTCCTTATTCGCCTGCGCATACTTGAAAAAAAAGATCATTACACAGCCTTTTATAAAGATTCCGAAGAGCTTCTTTTCTTTTGTCTCCGGTTCTCTTCTACTATATCGTATCCCTTCTTATTTGACAAAACCCTTAAAACATTTTTTACTAATACCATGAAAAAGAATCTATTGTTATTTAGAAGTATGGGAATTATTATAGCACTTTTTTTCTGTTGTGCGACAGGATGTGGGAAAAACAGCAAAATCTCCGACGAAGAGAGACCTTTTGTGGAAGAGGCTATTCAATATGGAATAGAGACAAAAGGAATGACCTTTCTTCAGGTTACCAAACCATGGACCATTGATCTTGGATACGATCAAACCAAAGGATCCGCAACCTATTGTTCTCCCTTTCTTCGTCTCGCACTTCTCGGAAAAAATGGAGCGGAAAAGAACCAAACCATTCCAGAACAGGTCATCACAAAGATCCTCCGAGACAATAAAGGAACCCTTCATTTCTTTCTTAACCTCTATGGCGACGAACCTACCTATTCAAAAAGATTGGAATTCTTTCTGAAACATGGTGAAAGAACTCTTCTTCCTATAAAAAAAATCATTCCCAATTATAGCGAGTTTTCCCGGGACTATATGAATATTGTAAAAGGAGAACTCTATTTCTCCAACGAAGGTATCGGCGAGAACGATACTGTAACCTTGGTTGTTAAGATCAATCCCTCATCTGAAGATCAACACCATAGCCATGGGCATCACGACCATCACGATCATCATCATTCCCATTCTGCGCCTGATGAAACTCCGGTGGAACCAGAACCCATTAGATTTACAGAATTTACCTTTGATCTATCACAATACCGTTAAGAACATTGATAGACTTTATAACCACCGGACATTCTCCCTTTAGGCATATAAATAATGATCTCTTCTTGTGAATATCGTAAAAAATCGTTTGAAGAGTATTTTAAACTTCTTTCTCAAAAAAGCCCCTGTCCAGGAGGCGGAAGCGCCTCTCTTTGCGCGCTCGCACTCGCCAATGCACTTCTCTGCATGGTGGCGAACTACAGCATAGATAGTTCACGCGTCTCTCCAGACCATCGGCGCCAACTTCGCACCATTCTTGACAATGCACATTCTCTCGGAGAAAAAATACTTGATGCCGTGGAAAAAGATAGCGAACTCTTCATCGCTATCCAAAATTCTTCCCGCAAAGCTAAAAAAGATCCTTTATGTCAATCACTTTTCCATGACGCCTTGAAAAACTCTATTCTCTTCCATCTTACGGCACTAGCATGGGGAATAAAAATCATTACATGGAATCATACACTTCTTACGCAAGGAAACCCTAATCTTGCCAGCGATGCGCGCGTCTCCGCATCTCTGGCGTCAGGATCGTTCCAAGGCCTGAAAACTCTTATTCATGTTAACCTTGAGGAGATACCTGACGACGATCCTTTCCATATCCGGTTTCTCACTATAACCAACCATCTTTCCGATCTTTTTCTCCAGCGCGACGCGTTCTTTCAGGAGATGAAAGAGAAAAACAGGAGATAAGATAATGCCTGCCACAATTCTTTCTGGAAAAGAGATTGCCGCAACCATCAAAAATAGAGTAACAGAGCATCTTCACGCCTTCAAAGAACAGGGTATAACACCCAATATTGCCGCGATTCAGGTTGGCGACAACCCCTCCTCTTCAATCTACCTCAAAGCACAGCGGAACCACTGTCTTTCCGTGGGAATTTCTCATCAGCTTCAACAGATTCCCGCCGACGTATCAACAGAAACCCTGGCCGCACTTATTCAACGTTTAAATGAGAATCCTGCAATACAAGGGATTATTCTTCAGATGCCTCTTCCTGCCCACCTTGACGCGAGCCTGTTTCAATCAATGATTTCACCTGTCAAAGATATTGAGGGAGTAAATCCGGAAAATATTGGAAAGATCATCTACGGAAAAGCTCGGCTCGCCCCATGCACCGCACTTGCCGCGACCCGACTCATAGAAGAAACCGGTATTGATCCATACGGTAAAGAGATGGTTATCGTCGGTCATAGCGAAATTGTGGGAAAACCTTTAGCACTTCTATGGCTTAACAAATTTGCCACTCTATCGGTCTGCCATATTGCCACTTCACAAAGCGGACATCTACAATCCCATGTAGAAAGAGCGGAAATATTGGTTGTCGCCGTTGGAAAAGCACACCTTATTCCCGGAAGCTGGATCCGGGAAGGAGCAATAGTCATAGATGTAGGAATCAACAGAGTACATGGTACAATTATAGGAGACGTAGAATATGAAACCGCAAAAGAACGGGCATCGTGGATTACTCCGGTACCGGGTGGAGTAGGGCCTGTAACCACCGCCATGCTCCTTCATAATATCATTGAGGCAACTAAATGGCAGATGTCATTGTAAAAGACCTAACGAAGTTTCGTCTAAAACAAAAAGAAGAACTCGTTGAAACTCTTTCTCATATCTCATCAATATCCCTTCTCTGGTGTGAAAAATGTTTTACCGCAGAAGAGCTTTCCGATAAAGATATCGCGGCATTCAAAGAGATTTCCGATCTTTCCCATCTCTCTATTTCTCAGGATATCCGGATACCTTTTCTCTGCAACCGTATAAAAACCAGTTCATTACTGCAAGAAACATTATCCCCTGAAACAAAGAGAATTGCTGTTGCATCCTGCGGTATAGGCATTCAAACCATCTCTTCTCTCTTTCCGGATCTTCCTATTATCGCTTTGACGGATTCCATTCCACAATCTCTTAATGCTACCTCTCTTACAGCATTTCACGGTATTACTCTCGCAAAATTAATGTGTGCCGGATGCGGCAACTGTGTCCTTACAAAAACCGCGGGAATATGTCCGGTAACCGCCTGCGCAAAGAGTCTTTTGCATGGTCCTTGCGGAGGCGCTAAAAACGGGATGTGCGAAGTATCTCCGGAACGGGAATGTGCATGGGAAAAAATTTTTTCTCGGTTGGAAAAACAGAAAAAAAAATGGGAAGATTCCTCTACGCTCCATAACTTTGCCGCTTTTTCTTTTTCGCAACATCTCGTTTATCGTAAAGAAAACGCCTTGCGCCATGAAAAACCTTTTTATGGAGGAGTTCATCCACCCGACGAGAAAAAAAGCACTGAATCATCTCCATTACGCCATTTTTCTCCTCCGGAAAAGGTTATCCTCTTTCTCTCACAACACGCGGGAATGCCTGCAAAACCCCTTGTACAAAGAGGAGATTCTGTTTGTATCGGAGAAAAAATTGCCGATGCGGACGGATTGATTTCTCTTCCTCTGCATACAGGCATCAGTGGAACCGTACGAGATATTTCCACTGAGTGGCATCCTATTCTGCTTCAGCCAATGCCTGCGATTATTATTGAAAACAATGGAAAAAACCTCTTTTCGGACAATTACACGAGATTTCCTAATTGGAAAGATACAGACCCTGACATACTCTTAGACCATATCCGTGAAACTGGTATTGCAGGACTCGGTGGAGCGATGTTTCCCACTAACGTAAAACTTTCAGTAAAAAAAGCTCGCATTCTTATCATTAACGGATGTGAATGCGAACCCTTTCTTACCGGCGACACACGCCTGATGATAGAACGTTCTTCAGAACTTATGGAAGGCTGTGCCATCGCCGCTTATCTTCTCGGCGTCAAAGAAACAGTAGTCGCCATGGAAGAAAATTCTCAGGAAGCATTTTTATCCTGTTCAACCGCGGCACAGAATTTTTCTGAAATACGGATTGAACAATTCCCCACCGCCTATCCTCAGGGTGCGGAAAAAATGCTTGTACAAGCAGTAACCGATGAAAAAGTTCCTAAAGGAAAGATTCCCCCGGATATAGGTATTGTAATACTCAACGCGGGAACTGTGATCGCCTTGCGTAACGCGATAATAGAAGGAAAACCGCTTATTGAAAGAACCTTGACTGTGTCTGGACCTTTCTTCAGAGAAAAAGGGAACTTCATCGTAACAATCGGCACTCCACTAAACCATATTTTCCACGAGACAAAAACCGATCCTTCCGACATAGGAAAGGAATGGATCCTTAAAATGGGTGGACCCATGATGGGAACTATTGTTCCCCATACCCGTACCGCTGTCATCAAAGGAACCACTGGCCTGATATCTCAGCCTTTTCCCGCGGTGAAAGCAAGTGAAACGCGTGATTGTATCCGATGCGGTCGCTGTGTGGACGTCTGTCCCATGAAACTTTTGCCGCTTGATTACGTCGCGCACGCAAAACGAGAAGAATGGAAGGCTTGTAAAGAAAAAGATCTTCTTTCCTGTATTGAATGTGGATGTTGCAACTATATATGCGCATCAAAAATTGATATTCTTTCACATATAAAAAAGGCAAAACATCATGCTTATTACGCATCTGAAACCAGAGAATGAGCTGGTGCCGATACTTTCCCGAAAACCCCTTGTTGTATGCTGTTTCGGGTGCGCCGAGCTATTTTTTCCAGAAGAAGAAATTCTCTCTTTTCTTTCCCGGTACCCTGACTCTTATTCTGGCCTCATCCGGTGCGACTATCTCTGCAATAGAGAATTCTGTAAAGAATATCTTTCTCAAGAAAGAATCCACACTCCTTCCACGGTACTGATTTTTTCATGCGGGGTAGGGATTCAAAGCGCCGCGGAACATCTGGAATCCATCCCTGTATTCGCAGGGTGCGACACCTTAATGGTAAATGGTTTTCAGGGAATAAGTATCACGGAAAACCAATGCCATCAATGCGGAGAATGCCGGCTTAACGAAACCGGAGGGATATGTCCAATCACCGCCTGCGCAAAAGGTCTTTTAAACGGACCCTGCGGAGGCGCAAAAAACGGAAAATGCGAGGTGGACCCTGCCATGGAATGTGGATGGGAAAAAATATGGTGTAGATGGAAAGAGCAGGGGAAGATTAATCTCTCTCCAACTTCTATCGCAATCCGAGATTATGAAAAACTAAGCACGGGAAGAACCGGATCGTTTTCCAGCCGCCAGATCAACGCGGTCCCCAAAGATTGAGACCAAAGGAACTTGAAAAAAAGACCGAAAATTTATTATAGGAGAAAGAATGCCTTTCAAAGAAAAACTTCAACAAAAAAAATTTGTGGTAACTTCGGAAGTAGGGCCCCCGAAAGGTGTTGCGATTGATCCGTATCTCAATGAAGCAGAAGAACTCAAAGACAAGGTAGATGCCTTCAATGTAACCGATCTTCAAAGTTCTGTTATGCGTTTGGGATCGTTGGCAGTATCTCACCTACTCTATAAGAGAGGTCTTGAACCAATCTTTCAAATCACCTGCCGCGACAGAAACCGACTGGCGCTTCAATCAGACCTTTTAAGCGCTTGGGTTCTCGGAATCAGAAATGTATTGGTCCTTACCGGAGATCATCCGGTACTCGGAGACCATCCAGACGCAAAACCTGTCTTTGATCTTGATTCTGTAAGCCTTCTTTCCGTTCTTTCGGGATTAATGGAAGGAACCGATATGAAAGGAAACAGCCTTGAAGGCACTCCTGATTTTTTTGCGGGCGCGGTTGTAAATCCCGGATCAGACCCTATAGAACCCCAACTCTATAAAATGGAGGCGAAATTGGCCGCGGGAGCCCGTTTTTTTCAGACTCAAGCAATATACGATCTTGATATTTTTGAACGTTTTATGAAAAAAGCAGAGAGCTTTCATGTTCCTATACTTGGTGGAATCGTACTTCTTAAATCTGCTGGTATGGCAAAATTTATGAATGAAAAGGTTGCGGGAATTTCAGTACCGAACCATTATATACAAAAGATGGCACAAACAAAAAAAGAAGAACGACCGGGCGCAAGCATTGAGATAGCCACAGAACTTATCAAAGGAATGAAATCTCTATGCGCAGGCATTCATATTATGCCGCTTGGTTGGGAACAATATGTTCCGGAACTACTGCGTCAAAGCGGAATATAAGGAAAATACCGTACGTTACAGGGAGAAAAGATGGAGAACGATCTTACTATTGCGCAAAAAGCGCCACAGAAGGATATCCGCACCATTGCCGCGAATGCGGGAATTCCAGAGACATTTCTTGAACTCTACCATACCACAAAAGCAAAGGTATCTCTTGATATTCTTCCCACACTTCAAGAACGTCCAATAGGAAAATATATTGATGTTACCGCTATTACGCCTACACCTCTCGGAGAAGGAAAGACCGTTACAACCATAGGATTATCGCAGGCGATCGCCCGTTTAGGACATTCGGTATTCACCTGTATCCGTCAACCCTCTCTTGGACCGGTTTTTGGCATTAAAGGAGGTGCGGCAGGAGGAGGGTACTCTCAAGTAATTCCCATGGAAGATTTTAATCTTCACCTTACCGGCGATGTACATGCGGTCGGTCTTGCCCATAACCTTCTTGCGGCATTCATTGAGAACTCTCTCGCAAAAAAGAATCCTCTCAACCTCAACCCGCAAAAGATTACCTGGCCTCGGGTAATTGATGTAAGCGACAGAGCATTGCGAAACATTATTACAGGTTTAGGAGGAAAAGAAAACGGAATACCTCGTGAAACCCGTTTTGATATTACAGTTGCCTCGGAAGTAATGGCGATTCTTGCGCTTACCTCTGATATTTCCGATCTTCGCGACCGGCTTGGCCGTATTATTGTGGGAACTACCTATAATGGAGATCCAGTTACTGCGGAATCTCTTCATGTCGCGGGCGCAATGACAGTTCTCCTTAAAGATGCTATTAAACCAACCCTTATGCAAACCCTTGAACATACCCCTGTTTTTGTTCATACAGGACCATTTGCCAATATCGCGCATGGAAACAGCTCTATCATCGCGGATCAAATAGCGCTTCGCCTAGCAAAGTATACAGTTACAGAGAGCGGATTCGGCGCAGATTGCGGATTTGAAAAGTTTATTGATATCAAATGCCGATACAGTGGGTTGCGTCCCGACTGCGCTGTTATCGTCTGTTCGGTCCGCGCGCTGAAAATGCATAGCGGGCAATTCCGTATTATCCCTGGAAAAAGCCTATCAAAAAAGATTCTTGCGGAAAACCTTGATGCTATTGCGAAGGGAGCTGAAAACCTCGTAAAACATATAGAAAACGTACAATTATTCGGAATCCCCGCGGTGGTTGCAATCAATCGATTTTCCACAGATACCGAGTCTGAACTAAACCTTATAAAAGAAATTTCAAAGAATGCGGGAGCAAAATATGTGGCAATAAGCAATGTATGGGAAAAAGGCGGTAATGGCGGCATTGAACTCGCCGAGGCAGTCATTCATGCCTGTGAAGAGGAAAACCATTTCCAATTTCTCTATCCTCAAACTGCCACTCTTTTGGAAAAAATTGAATCCATCGCAAAAAAGATCTATGGCGCCGAGAAGGTTCTTCTCAGCAAAACCGCCAAACAAAAATTACGAACCTTCTCCCAATGGGGTTTTGAATCTCTTCCTATCTGTATGGCAAAAACACATCTTTCTCTTTCTCACGATCCCTCCCTTAAGGGAAGACCTCGGGATTTTACCCTTCCCATTGACGATATACGGATCTCTGCCGGCGCAGGATTCATATATCCGCTTTGCGGAGAAATTCGCACGATGCCAGGACTTCCCACAGAACCTGCGGGAGAAAAGATAGATATAGATTCTCACGGAAAGATCACCGGTCTTTTTTAACTCTATAACAATTCGTATGAAAAAAAAATCAAACCCTGAACAGATTCTTATAGAACAAATTGAAGAATGGGCAAAAAAGCAGAAAGAAAAAGCCTATCTTGTAGGCGGATATGTCCGAGATCGTTTTCGTAGAAGACGTACCCGTGATATAGATATTGTCGTAGAAGGAGACGCCCTTGCATTCGCGCGCGCCTTTTCACGCGCTCACCGGTATCCCACACCGATATTTTATGGCAAATTCGGGACCGCCATGATAGAGATAGAAGGGATAAAGCTTGAGTTTGCAACCGCTCGCAAAGAAAGTTATCATGCCCTTTCTAGAAAACCACAGGTGAAACCCACCACAATTCTTGAAGACCTGGAGCGCCGCGATTTTACTATCAATGCCATTGCTTATGATCTTCTTGAAAAAAAATATCTTGACCCATTTAACGGAAAGAAAGATATAAAAGAAAAAGTAATCAGAACACCGGTATCTCCCGATCAAACCTTTTTCGACGATCCTCTCCGCATTCTTAGAGGGATCAGGTTTGCTTCTCATTTCTCCTTTTCCATTGATGCCCGCACTTTTGAAGGAATGGCGAATAATGCGCACCGATTATCCATTGTGAGTATAGAACGAATCTCTGATGAACTCATAAAAACCCTTTCTGCTCCATTGCCCGGATATGGATTTTCCCTTATGGAACAGTCGGGAGTACTCGGTTTAATACTTCCGGAAGTAGCAAACCTTAGAGAAGAAAAGAGAGACCTTTCCTATAAAGAACTTTTTGAACATACCCTGCAGGTTCTTGATAATCTCTCCCAAAGAACAAAAGATCCTTATCTCAGGCTTACCGGACTGCTTCACGATATCGGAAAACCAAAAACTTTCCGTAAAATTGATGGAAAAGTCTCATTCCACCGGCACGAATTTGTGGGAGAACGGATGGCAAAAACAATCTGTGAAAGATTAAAGATTCCCGCAGATAAAACAGAGATGATCCTTCTTCTCATCCGCTACCATCTTCGTCCCCATCTTCTTGCAAAAGAAGAACCTACCGATAATGCGCTTGCCAGATTTATCCGAGAAATCGGAAAAAATATGAAAGAACTTTTTCTTCTCGCAGAATCAGACCTTACCAGTAAAAATAAAAGAAAAGTTATGGAAGCGCAAGATTCGCTAAAGGCGCTTTATGAACGGATCAAAGCACTCAACAAAAAAAGGAAACTTGCCCGTTTTTCTCTGAAATTGGATGGGTTTCTTCTTATGGAAACCCTTGGGATTCCTCCTGGGCCTCAGGTAGGAATTATTAAACAATATCTTGAAGAACGTGTTCTTGACGGTCTTGTAGAGAATAAAAAAAGAGCGCTTCTTTCCTATGTAAAAGAATATCATAGAGAACTTCTCGGCCTCAACGCAGACTCTATACAGAAGAAAAAAAGCGAGTCCGCAGAAGAGAATATTCCATAAAACCCTGGAAAAGAGCTCTCTAAAAGTAAAAAGGTTGCAATAAAGATAGTTTCGCATACAATGTCATCATAGAAGATCTAACAGCATAGAAGAGAAGAAAAAAAGCTTTCCGGATCCTTCTTCATCGTAGTCATTGCTATTATTACAAAACACAAGGAGTTCCTATGCCTAAACAATCTTCCATATCGCACAATCTTCTATGGGCCCCCTGGCGCTCTACTTATATTACTCAACCTCCACCGCAGGACTGTTTTCTTTGCGATTTTGCAGAACGTGGCGGAAAACTTCTTCTTCATAAAGGCAATACCTGTATCGTTGTAATGAATCTCTTTCCTTATAATAACGGCCACCTTTTAATCGCTCCCAAAAAACATAAGAAAGATCTTTCGTCTCTTACAAAACAGGAGAGAGAAGAACTCTTTTTCCTTCTTATACAATGCGAATCTATCCTGAAAAAAAAGATCTCTCCTGAAGGATTTAATATCGGAGCCAATCTTGGTAAAATTGCTGGCGCCGGAGTTCCCGGACACCTGCATTTCCATATTGTGCCGCGATGGAAGGGAGATACCAATTTTATGCCTGTCCTTGGAAAAACAAAAATCATTTCTCAGTCGTTGGATCAATTATATAAAGTTCTTAAACCTGAATTTCAACATCTTAAGGAGTAACCTATGTATATCGCGGACTTTCACATTCATTCAAAGTATAGCAGGGCTACCAGCCCCTCAATGGATATAGAGAAGTGTGCCCAATGGAGCCGTATAAAGGGTATTGATCTTCTTGGTACCGGAGATATTACCCACCCGTTATGGAGAAAAAAATTACAAAAAGCTCTTCTTCCAACTGATCGTAAGGGCATCTATTCATACCGCAATACCGACTTTATCCTTACAGGAGAAGTTAGTAGTATCTATCATAAAAACGGAGCATTACGAAAAATTCATATTATACTTTTCTTCTCTTCCTTTGAAAGAGCTGAAAATTTCAGCGCGGCTGTCGCAAAGTACGGAGATCTTATGAGCGACGGAAGGCCAATCCTTTCGCTTGATGCAAAAAAAGTCGCAACAATGGTACGACAAAACGATCCAGAAGGATTTATCGTTCCCGCCCATATCTGGACTCCTCATTTTTCTCTCTTTGGAGCCCATTCAGGGTTTGACCGTATTGAAGATTGTTTTGAAGAAGAGACTGCCTTTATTCCCGCCCTTGAAACAGGTCTTAGTAGCGATCCTCCTATGAACCGACGACTTTCAAGTCTTGACAAGTTTACCCTTATCTCTAACTCTGACGCCCATTCTCCGCAAAAATTGGCAAGAGAAGCCAATATCTTTTCTTCTTCCTTCTCAATCGGAGAATTATACAGGATCCTTAAAGACCAAGATACGCGGCGTTTTCTTTCTACTGTGGAATATTTCCCGGAAGAAGGCAAGTACCATCTTGACGGACATAGAAACTGCAATGCAAGAAGTACTCCAGAAGAAACAATCGCCAATCGCTATCTTTGTCCTGTCTGCAAAAAAAGAGTAACAGTCGGCGTTATGCACCGTATAACCCTTCTCGCGGACCGACCCCCAAACGCCATTTCTTCCATGCCGTTTCATCATATAGTCCCTCTTGACCAAATTCTTTCCTCTGTCCTTGAAAAAAATCCCGCTTCACAAACAGTGCAGAACCATTATAACCACGCTATTGAAACGCTCGGGCCTGAATTAACCATTCTTCTTACCACTCCCCCAGAGAAGATCTTCTCTGCTCTTTCAGAGCCCATTGCGAGCGCTATTGTCAAGATGAGAGAGGGGAAAATACTGGTTGAACCGGGATACGATGGAAAGTTTGGAACCATTACTATCAGCCCTACTCACGACGAGGCACAAAACGAAACTACTCAGCAACAGAGTCTTTTCTGACTTTTTCCATAGAGAGGTCGTATCACGTGCGGGAAAATCGTTCGCATGGGCTATTTGGGCGGCGCTTACGCTTCCTTTCACTCCCTTCTGGCTCCTCACCTTTTTTATTGCTCGGTTCCGGCCTGCTATCAATCTCTCAGTTCCCTCTATTTCAGTGGGAAATATTGAAATGGGAGGCACAGGAAAAACACCTCTTGTTCTTTTTATCGCCCAATACCTTGTAGAATTACACTATTCTGTTGCAATCGTCTGCTATGGAACCCGATCTACCCGCTGGGACGAAGCCCGACTACTCTCCCAACACCTTTCCGGCGCAAAGATCTATTCTGGGCGAAACAAAGTTCTCCTTGCAAAACAAGCAATTCAAGAAGGAGCTTCCTGCATTCTCTTTGATGATGCGTTCCACCATTTTCGTATTCAACAAAAACTTGATATTGTCCTTATTAATCCCTCTTCATGGCCTCCGATTCTTTTTCCCGCGGGAAGATATAGAATGCCGATTAGATTTCTTCGTTATGCAGATATTATCCTTTCCCATACTCCTCACAATCTCCAAAAAAAAGAGAAAAAGAAGGTACAAAAGAGATTTAAAACAGGAAATACTCCACTCTTCTTTATGCATCCGTCACCCCGCTATCTTGAATCCTCCTTTGGAAGAGAAGAATCTCTCTCAAAAATTGCCCATAACCGGGTTCTTGCCTTCTGCGGAATCGGAAATCCCGACTCCTTTCTTGCGACGATTCATTCTCTCAAGCCCGCTTCAGTTGAACTTATCAGGTTTCCGGATCATTTCTCCTATACAAAAGAAGATATTCTTGCGATCCATCGTCGTTTTAAAGATTCTCAGGCGGATCTTTGTCTTACCACTTCAAAAGATATGGTAAAAATTAAGCCATTTCTTCGCTCTTTTGAGATCTTTATCCTTCATATTGAAACAGAAATTGAAGAAAAAGAGATATTCCTTAAATATATCTCAAATTATTTGACAAAACAGAACTCTATGATATACTGACGGTAACTTTTCTCTGCAAAATGAAAAATTTCCAAGCGCGTTCATTCGTTAGACGAAAAACGAATCAACTTTCCCTCTCATTGCGAGAGAAAAAAACTATTATTGCTGTATCTGGCGGTATTGACAGTACCGTCTGCGCCCTTCTTGTACAGCACGCCTCTAAAGAACCCTTTATAGCCCTCTATCTTGATACAGGAATGATGAGATCCAATGAAAAGGAGACAACTACCGCATTATTCGCGAAACATAAGATAGAACTTCAGGTGTGGGATGTACAGGACCGATTCTTTGAGGCATTACAAAATAAGCTTGATCCTGAAGAAAAAAGAAAAACATTTCGCGATACTTTTTATCGTGTCTTCAGCCAGGCGATTAGAAGTTACTCCGCAGATATCCTTGTTCAAGGAACGATCCTTCCTGATATTATGGAAACACAGCATGGCATCAAAACATACCATAATGTTCTCCAACAAGCAGGGATCAATCCTAACCACTATGGCCTGCAAATCCTTGAACCTCTTAGGGAACTTACCAAATCACAGGCAAAATCAGTCGCAAAACATATAGGCCTTCCTAAGAAAATTATTAATCAATGGCCTTTTCCGGGTCCTGGCCTTTCTCTTCGGGTAGTCGGAGAAGTAAATCCCGACCGGGTTGAAATTGCCAGACGCGCGACTACAATCATAGAGAAAAACCTTAGAAGCCCCGCTATTTTTCAAGCATTTCCAGTTCTTTTAAGCAATAAAGCCACTGGTATTGCAAACAACACAAGGATATTGGGAGAAACAGTCGTTGTACGCGCGGTAGAATCAAAAGATGGGCTTACCGCAAAACCATACCGGTTTACCTGGAAAAAAATGGAACAACTTTCCAATCAAATCCTCAAAGAAATTCCGGGAATAGTCAAGGTTCTCTTTGACACCACTCCCAAACCTCCCAGTACCATAGAGTATTTCTAATACCCGGTATACCACTCTCGTATTCTATACAACAAAAGAAGAATTTTCTCATAAAAAGAGTATTGTCGCGGGAAGATAGCCTTGAACAGCATGCCTGGAGGATTTTTTTCTCTTTTTGCCGCAAAGAAGGCCTTCTGCATAGATACGTTGAATCCTTATCATACGCGACAGAAAAAAAAATGGATAGGTCTCATGGCAGAAAAAAGATATTCTCTTATAAAAAAAGAGAGCAACATTGATAACGAAAAAAGAAGATCCCCTTCATTCTATACGATTATTTTTTTCTCTCTTCTTTTTCTTTTTACTCTTTGTCGGATCTGGATAGGGAGTAGGGTGCCCCTTGGTGCGGACGAAGCATATATCTGGGAATGGTCGCGCCATCCGGCGCTTTGTTACTACGATCATCCTCCTCTTACAGCATGGATCGTCCGATTCTTTACATGGATTTCCGCTACAAAAACAACTGTACGACTCGTGGGTCCTCTTTCTTTTGCAGGCTTCTCCTTTATACTCTGGAAATTTACAAAAAAATTATATTCTTCTTCTGCAACCGCAATGCTTGCCGGACTCCTTCCATCAACAATACCACTCTTTGCGGTCGGTGGAATCATTACATCTGTGGAAGGGCCTTTTATTCTTACATGGATCTTAACGCTTTTCTTTTTTCATAGCGCCATAATAAAAAAGAAACCCATTGCATGGTATCTAACAGGAATCGCGATAGGACTCGGAATGATGAGCAAATATCTTATGATTCTCTTCCTTCCTGCCGCTTTTTTCTTTCTTCTTTTCTCTAAACAACACCGACCTCTTCTTCGCACCAAAGAGCCCTGGCTTGCCCTTCTTCTCGCATTCATTCTTTTTATTCCAGCTATTATATGGAATGCGAATCATCACTGGGCAAATTTCGCCCTTAACTTTACTAATCGGGGTTCTCCCAACCCTATTTCTCCGCAGGTCTCTTCATTTCTTCTCTTTTTTGCCACACAAGCCGCTGTTATCACCCCTCTCTTCTTTATAGGGATCATCGTTCTTATCGCTACTTTTCTTTCTACAAAAAAAGAAAAGAATGAAGATAGCTTTTTTCTCCTAATGATGTCTCTTCCGATTTTCATATTTTTTCTCTTTTTCAGCGCCATAGGAAAAACAGCCGCCCATTGGCCTGCAATCGGATATATTGCGCTTTTTCCTCCTTTAGCACATGCTATTGTTTCTTCCTCTTTTACCACACAATGGAAACGGACCCTCTTCCTTGCAGGAACTCTTTTCGCATTTTTCATTACTCTTATTCTTCATACTGCCATACTTTTTCCCAATACAACAGCGCGGTTATTGCCATCCAAACAAAGAGCGCGTTTTCTATTCTTTATGGGGCCATGGCAGAAAAAACTTGCAACACACATAGCCTCGTTACAGGAAGAGTTGGGAGGAACAAATAACACCTTTCTTATGTGCAGAGGATTTTCTCTTGCGAGTTATATTGCGTTTTCTCATCCACTTCAACCAGAAGTATACGCAATCTTTCAACAACCGGGTCTTGGCCGCGGATATTCTTACTGGCAAGATTTTACTCGCGTCTTAGGAAAGGACTGTATCTTCATAGAAGAGGGTGGAAGAGAATCCACCACAGCCCGTCTTACAAAGGCATTTGATACAATAGAAAAAATGGATGACATTACCTTTATAGAGGAAGGAATTCCCATGATGCGTATTGCGTTATGGAAATGTTCTCATTTTAAGGGACTTCGGGACGCATAGTATGAAAATCCTTCTTCTTCATGATGGCATTCAAGGAAACCTTCATCAATCTTTGGCAATAGCGCGTCTTCTTAGCGATACAGTAGAGATTGTTACAATACGGATAAAGGGTCCCTCATACCGGCTTCCAATGAGAAAAGGAAGATATCCGATCATTTCAAAACTTGTAGGATTCCTACTCCGGCTTGGATTAAAAAAGACCGCACAGCGCCTTTTACAATGGACACTTATAGATGGAGAAAAGATATTCTCATTATCCTATGATACCATCATCTCAACAGGCTCTTCTCTTGCTCCAATCAATGCAATACTGAAAAAAGAACATTCCTTTTCTATCTGTATTCTTACGCCAGAAGGTATTCCTCTCTCGCTCTTTGACGCATTAGTTGTTCCCAAGCATGACCTTCTCCGTTATCCTTCTCTAAAAAAGCATCCTTGCGTTATCGCTACCCTCGGCGCTCCGACTCCTGTAACCCGCGAACTTCTTGAAGATGAAGCGCGCCATCTTTCTTCTTTACTTCCACAATCGCCTCCTTCCCCCAAAATAGCTCTTCTTATTGGAGGAGACGACCAAACCTACCACATTGATCCGCAATGGATTGAAACTCTTATTCCCCCTCTCTCTCTATTTCTCAAGAAAGAAGAGGCGCAATCTCTTCTAACCACCTCTCGGCGCACTTCACAAAAGAGCTGTGCCAAAATTCGCCTTCTCACTGAAGAAAAAAGAGAATTTCCATACCGGGAATTTCCTGAAGAAAAGAAAAAATCTCATTATTTCGGAATTCTTGGAATTTCTGATATGATATTGGTAACAGAAGATAGCATAAACATGATATCCGAGGCCTGTTCCACAGGAAAACCAGTGATTGTTCTTGAAGTGCGCAGAAAAAAAGATTCCACAATCTTTGAGACCACCATCGCACAGCTTGAAAGAGGAGGCCACTGCGTACGCATAGCAGTAGACCAACTTCCTTCGCTTCCCGCTATACTACAGGAATGTAAATCAAAACATTTCATCGCACTCAACGAGGCGCAACGATGTTCTGCTTTGCTTCGCACAGAAATAAGCCGAAAAAAATCCTCATTATAGGCGGCAGAAAACTCAATGAAAACCTTCTTATGAGTCCTGCTGTCACCATGATACGGAACCACTTTTCCGAGGCAGAGATCTTTCTTGCCGCGGGAGAAGAGGCAAAAGACTATCTCCTACATAGCCAGCGCCTTGCAGGTGTGCATCTTATCCCAGAAAACGCCTCGCTCTTCTCAATCATAGCTCTTTTGCGAAAAGAACGATACGATCTTGGAATAGACCTTACAAACGGATTTATTCCTTACGCGCTCCGAATAAAAAAACGTCTCTTCTTTTTTTCTCATACAATTCTTTCCGACAAATGTTATACCCACGAAAGCGATCGTTTCATTGGCATTGTCTCCTCTCTCCTGAAAACTCCGGTTCCAAAAACCACCTCACTCTTTTTCCCTTCCTTTTCAGCTGAAAAAGAGAAGGTTACAGAAGAATTAAAGAAAAAAGGAATCACTTCTTCTACTCCGATTGTCGTCATCGCTCCCGGAACAGAAGAAAAAAAATATCAATGGCCAACAGAAAAATATGCCCATATCGCCAATACTCTTGCGGAAGAGTATGAAACAAAGATTATCTTTCTTGGTATTGAGAAAAAAGCCGTAGAAGAAATATCCTCCTTCATCTCCAAAAAAGAATCTATCCTTCCTTATGCGCCTGTCCGTTCTATCCATGAAACTGCCGCCATTCTTTCCCGTTCTACCCTTGTGATTTCCGAACATAACACGATTATGTACCTTGCCTCTGCACTTGCCATTCCCACTGTTGCAATCTTTGGTCCCACCAACCCTTACCGATTTGGACCTATAGGAACCGAACATTCAATCATCCATGCGGAACTCTCCTGTTTTCCCTGCAAAAATCCCAAAAAATGCAGATTATCTCTGCAATGCCTTACTCAACTATCTCCGGAAAAAGTTCTCTCTGCCTGCCGTTTAATCCTTGATAAAAAAGAACAACTCTATCTCTTTGACCTTTAAGATGAAAATCCTTCGTATCCTTCCCTCTCTTGGTATCGGCGGTATAGAAATGTGGGTGCGGGATTTTGCCATTCAGGCAAAAAAAGATGGACATCATATCGCCATTGCCGCAGGAGAGGGATCTCTTCTTCCTCAACTACAAGAAGCGAATGTTAGATGGTACAACCTTCCCATGGATACAAAAACCCCCCGCGTCTTCCTTAGATCTTGTAAAATTCTTGCAACAATCATAGAAAAAGAAGAACCCGATATTCTTCATGCGGAAAGTAGATTCCCTTGCTGGGTAGCCTACCACACACGTAAAAAATTTCCCGATCTTCCATGGGTTACCTCGGTTCATAGCTATTGTCCGATAAATCCATGGACGCGCTCTCTTATCCTTGGCGACAGAATTATCACGGTAAGCAAGGCGCTTGCAGAATTTTCAGTTTCTCGGCTCGGCGCCAATCCCGCAAAAATATCTGTGGTTTACAATGGAATCAATCCTTTTCTCTTCACCCCTCAATCTTTAAAAGAACAGAAACCGCCCACTATTGGAATTGTAGGAAGGCTTACCCCTGGGAAAGGCCATCTCTTCTTTCTAAAAGCGCTCTCTCTCCTCAAAAAAAAAGGTATTTCCTTTCAGGGAATTATATTAGGAAACGGAAGCGAAAGAAGAAAGAGAAAAATCACAAGAATAATCCATTCCCTCAACCTTTCAGAAGATGTAACATTATTTTCAGGTCCCTCGGAAAAGTATATTCCAAACCTTACCATCCTTATCTCTGCGGCAACTGTTCCAGAAGGATTCGGTCGCACTGTCGCGGAAGCGCAAATGGCGGAAGTTCCAGTTATTGCCGCATCAGGCGGCGCGATAAAGGAGCTGGTTATTCACAAAAAGACCGGATACCTTACCACACCCGGAAACTTCCACGAAATCGCCCATTGGATCAGCCATCTTCTTACCTATCCAGAAGAAGCGAGAGAAATCGCAACACGCGCGCGAAAATATGCATACACCCGTTTTTCTCTTGATAAAACAGTCTCTGACACTCTTGCGGTATATCAACAACTCATTAAAAAGGAATCCCAATGAAGTCTCCCGCGACCATTCTTCTTATACGAACAGGCGCCCTCGGCGATATTATTACAATGATTCCTTTGTTTGAAGGAATAAAAGAGGCCTTCCCTAAAAGCCATATTACCCTTCTTACCCACAAACCTTTTGAAGAAGTTGTCGCATTTATTCCCGGACTTTCTCGCATTCTTTCCTTTTCAGGTTCGCGGCCACGAGATTTCTTTCAAATTCTTCTCCCTTTAAGAAAAGAACGATTTGATCTTGTCATAGATTTACAGGGAAACTTCAAAACAAACCTTCTTACCCTATGGTTCGGAAGAAACAAACGCGCGGGATTTACCAATAACCCGGCAAGGAACTTTCTTCATATAGCGGAAGAACGGAATGTTTCTCACTTCACTGATTCCCATAAAGTTCTTCTGAAACGTTTAGGAGGAGATTCTATCAAACTTTCTCCGGCACGAATATATGAATCTCCCGAGGCAGAAAAGATATTTTCTTCTATCTCTGCACGCGGCCAATTTTCCGGGAAACCACGAATCCTTCTTCATCCTTTTTCAAGCAAAAGATGGAAGAGCAAACAGTGGATTCCAAAACGTTTTGCGGATCTTGCAAAAAAACTGGATAGCTCTGGGATGGAAGCGATTTTTATCGGAATAGATCCTAATGGATACTTTCATGCAATAGAGCCTTATCTTTCTGGAAAAGAAATTACTTTAGTGAATCGTCTTACCTTTACCGAACTTATAGTCCTTATGTACCGAAGCGCTGGAATCGTCACCACCGACAGCGGACCACTTCATGCGGCCGTTGCCTGCGGCCTTCCGGCAGTTGCTATTTTCGGACCGACTGATCCTACATGCCACTGCCCAACCGGAGTAGAAGTTCTTTTTAAACCATGCCCTGTAGGTCCCTGCTATAGACCTCACTGCTTCCATCCTATCTGTATGGAAAAAATTACCGTAGAAGATGTTCTCACCGCACTTAACCGCCTCCTTACAGAAAGAAATAGACCATGACAACCATTTCCTGTTGCTGTAACACCACGCGCCATAAAAAATTATTCGCCACAAAGGAATATACCATTGTTTCCTGTTCTTATTGCAATCTTGGCTTTGTAAATCCTCAACCCGATAAAGAAACTCTCTCTTCTTTTTACCATTCTACCCAAACCTACTATGTTGAAAATTATGCGCGCAAAGAATCTTCAAAAATGCGGGACACCCGACGAAAAAGAAGACGGATCAGCCGTCTTCTTGGAAGAAAAAGCGATATATCTCTTCTTGATATCGGGTGCAGTTGCGATTTCCTTCTTGCGGCCGCACAAGATCGGAAATGGGAGACTTACAAAATAGATAGAAGCAAAAAAGAGAGTGAATATGCAAGAAAAACCTATCAAGTACATGCATTGGTTACAGATTTCTCCCACAGCATTTCTCTTCCTCCAAAAGAGTTTGATGCAATTACTATGTTTAATGTTATTAAACATCTCCAAAATCCACTCTCTGCTCTTCAGCTCTGCGATGACCTTCTTGCACCCGAAGGAATCCTTATCATAGGAACCCCGGATTTTGGTCATTCCAAAGCACAACAACTTGGAGCACAATGGCCTGATATCAAACCACTGGAACATTTTTACTATTTTTCTCGCAAAACGCGCGCTCTTCTTTTTATAGGAGAGTTTTACAGGGTTCCATAGCAGACACAGATGAAACTCACTTTTACGAAAAGAAGATAATCTTTTTTTGATGATAGCAAAAGAGAATAAAAGATTGTCTTCTCGCCCTATTTACACTATAATGCAGAGTTGGAAAGAATAGAAATAGGCTGTGTTAAGTTCTGGCATACAGACAGGAAAAAGAGAATGATTCGGGAATACCTTAAATTAAAACGCTACCTTCGGATACCTTTTGGGAGATTATATGCCGGCATACTTTTTGCATGGCTCTGTTCTCTTACCAATGGTATTTCCCTTGGAATGATAGTACCGCTTGTAGACAGAGTCTTTCAACATTCTCCCATCGTACTTCAAAAACGACTTCCAGGACCATTACAGCATCTTCTTGAATCCCTTCTCAATAAAATCAATGCCATGGATCCTATTCTTCTTCTAAAAACCGTTATTACGCTTATCGTGCTCCTTATGGTCGTCAAAGGCGCCACTTTCTATCTTCAGAACTATTTTCTTCACTATTTCAGTAAACGTATTATTGCAGATCTTAGAAACGCTCTGTATGAAAAGACTCTCTCTCTTTCTCTTGATTACTTCCATCGGAACAGGGCAGGGGAGATGATGAGCCGCATTACCTATGATATTAATCTTCTTGATGAATCGTTAAGCATAGGGTTTCCTACTTTTCTCTTTAAGTTTTTTGAAACCCTTGTCTATCTTACCATTATATTTTTTCTTATATGGAAACTCTCTCTTATCTCAATTTTTATCTTTCCTCTTCTTATGTTGCCCCTCTGGAACCTTGGAAAAAAGGTTAGAAAACTTACCAAAAAAAATCAGGAAACCGTTGGAGCCATGACCAGCATTATCCATGAAGGCATCTATGCGCAACCAATCATTAAAGCATTCAATAGAGAAAAATATGAAGTAGAGCGCTTTTCCCAAAAGAGCGAAACTATCTTCAAAATTCTTATGTCCACAATAAAACGACTTGCGATTGTTTCTCCCTTCACAGAACTAACCGCAACCTTTGGCGGCGCCTTGATTATCGTATACGGCGCGCGTCACGTAATGGCGGGCTCCATCTCAACCGGAATCTTTATGCTCTTTCTTTTTGCGCTCTTTTCCCTTCTTAGCCCATTAAAATCGCTCGGTAACTCAAGCGTCTCTCTGCAACAGGGATTTACCGTTCTTCCCCGGATCTTTACTGTTCTTGATGAAGATGCTAGCGTTCCTGATACAGGGAACGAAAAACTTTCCGAAATCAAGAAAACCATTGAATTCCGAAATCTTTCCTTTTCTTATGGTAAAAAAGAAATTCTCAAAAATATCAATCTTACGGTACAAGCAGGAGAAAAAATTGGAATTGTCGGTTCAACGGGAACAGGAAAAACAACCCTTACCAACCTCCTTCTCAGATTCTATGATCCTACATCCGGCATGATCCTTATTGATGGAACCAATATCCAACATTATACTCTCGCCTCGCTCAGAGAACTCTTCGGACTCGTTACACAAGAACCCATTCTTTTTCGAGATACAGTGAGAAACAATATCTCATACGGAAAACATAATGCCTCTTTTGAAGAGATTGTTCATGCGGCCCAAAGAGCAAATGTCCATACACAGATCCTAAATCTTCAAGATGGATATGACACTATCATCGGTGAACGCGGCACCACACTTTCCGGAGGTCAAAAACAGATGTTAACAATCGCGCGCGCGATCCTGAAAAATCCTCCTGTCCTTATTCTTGACGAGGCAACCGCCTCTCTTGACAGCGCCTCGGAACAGCTTGTGCAAGAAGCACTCTCCAATGCTATGTCTGGAAGAACCGCCTTTATTGTTGCCCACCGCCTGACAACCCTTCAAATTGTAGACCGCATTATTGTTATTGAAAAAGGAGTTATCACTGAAAGCGGATCCCATGCGGAACTTCTCCAACTAAACCGCTCCTATCGGAAATTCTGGGACCTGCAAACCGCCCAATCTTGAAGAGAGATGCAGTAAAAAAAACAGTAGGTTCTTTTTTTAACTCTTTCTCTATTGCTTCCAACATATACCGGGATCCATGCAATGCTAAAAGTATGCTTTTGATGATACGAAAGAGAAAAAAAAAAGATGAGAGCGAAACAAGAAGAAACAAAAAATGGAAGAGGGATTATCTTTATTCTTTTACACCGTGTTCTTTTCAGAAACCACAATATCAGTACATACCGCAGTATCCAATCCCAACTCTGTCTGCCCAACCCTTACCACATAAAGAGGAAAGGTTTGAAGAACTTCAACCTCACTTCCCGGAACAATGCCGTACGAGTAGAGTAGGGCTTTCCTTTTTCCGCATACTATTTCCACAACCGCTTTTTCGCCTCGGCGGAGTTCTGCGAGAGAACGGCCCCATGCATTATTTCTACACAACCCCCATCTACAACGTGTTTGCCTTCTCATGCCACACCCCCAAAGAGAGAGAGGGAATGTATTAGAATCCCAATAAGTTTGCCTCCGATAATCGCAAGAAAAAAGACTGCGGTCGCAATCATAAGCGCGGTTTTAAGTCCGCGTTCACGCACCATCAGAAAAAATTGCGCACAACAGGGAATAAAGAGGGTAAAGACAACCGCGGCAATAACTGTCTGACCGACTGAAAGAAGTCCTTTCTGAAAAAGATCATAAAGCATGGCGGCCCCATAATCTCTTCGGAAAAAACCAGTAACAAAGACAATGCCGGATTCAAAGGGAAGCCCTAAAAATTTGGCAAAAAATCCAGAGATAGCATTGATTGTTTTCATTATTCCCACTACATCGCATAAAAAAAGAATAATGCTTCCAAAAAGAAAAATAGGAAGAACCTCCTTCATATACCACGAAACCCGATGCCCTGTCTTCAAGAAAACATTTCGCATCCCGGGCCTCCGCAATGGAGGAATTTCTATCACGCTCAACAATTCGTCTCCGCGAATAATACGGTCAAGAAAGGTTCCCACCACTACCATAAAGAAAAGAATAGTCACCACCCAAACCGCAAGCGCCGCGAAAGAAATCCCTCCCAAAATACCTATCGTAACGCCAAGTTGCGCGGAACAGGGAACCGCAAGCGCCAGAAGAAAAGTGGCAATAAAACGCTCTTTCGCGCTTTCCAAAATACGGGTTGAAAGAGTCGCCATGGTCCCGCATCCAAGGCCAAGCAACATTGGAATCACCGCCCGTCCGCTTACACCAACAAGTTTGGCAACCCGATCGGCAAGCACCGATATTCTCGGCAGGTATCCGCTGTCTTCAAGAAGAGCAAAAAAGAAGAAAAAGGTGGTGGTAATAGGTAAAATAATGCCAAATGCATACGTAACCGCCATAGTGATAACTCCATAAGGACCGGTAAAAAATTCCTTTATCAATAATGGCGCGTCATGTAAGAGAGTGTTGACTACAGGTATAAAAAAACGATCAAAAAATTCTCTACCGATAAAATCCACTAAAAATCCCGCTCCAAACATTCCCACAAAAAGAAACATAACAACAAGAACCGCAATCGCGATAAACAGACCTGCCACCGGCTGAATCGCTACATTACCAATGGCTTCAAGAAATCTATCGGCAGCCGGCTTTGTATTAAGAACCACCTGTTTCACAGAACGTTTCGCAATATCGGTGGAAACCTGCATCCACGAACTCGCAAGCATGGCGGGAAACGATTCCTTCTGTTCTATACAGAATTTTTTTCCCACCTTATCCACACAATCTAAAAGTGCACGATCAAAAGTTTCACACTCAAAACGTTCCGGAGCGCAAAGCGCCACAATCGCGGCTCCCTTTCTATCAGGCTGTTCTAAAGGAAAACATTCTTCCGCTTCTGAAACAGCCATCGCAAGATCTGAAGAAAGGGGAGGAAAATAAGAACTGGAAGTTGCGGCATCTATCGCATCAAGAAGATCTTCAAACCCCACGCTTTTCACCGCAACCATCGGAACCACCGGAACATTGAACAATCGCTTGAGGATAGAAAAATCAATTTCAATTCCTCGGTGTTCGGCTTCATCTATCATATTCAACACAATAACCATCTTTCTTCCAAGAGCAGAAAGAAAAAGAGCGAGATAAAGGCCCCGGGAAAGATTTTTCACATCCACCACAAGAACTGTCGTCGCCTCTGGATAAGAAAAAACCACATCCCTCGCCACCCGCTCATCTTCGCTTCTTCCCGCAAAATCCGCAACACCGGGAGTATCAATCACTTCACGTTTTACTCCCCGAAACTCCATTACGCCCTGCAAAAGTTCTACCGTTGTACCCGGATAATTAGAAACCGCCGCATAAGCGCGGGTAAGAAGAGAAAAAATAACACTCTTTCCCACATTTGCGTTACCTATCAGGATAACGGGAGGAGTAGATAGTTGATGGTTCTCTTTCTGAGAAGGGATTTTTTCATCATTCATTTCAAGTCCTTATTAAAGCCTATGGCAGATCATTCTATGCACAAGGAAAAAATAGAATATTATTGTATCATATCTTTTCTTCCTTCCAAGAAACTTTTTTTCTTATCTTTTTTTATCTCCCTGCAATAGATTAAAAAAAGGTTGAAAACCAGCAAGGTCTTTCATTTGCAAATTTCACAAAAAAAGATATACTACCTTAACGTATGCGCCATTATTTACAAACACTTATTATTTCAGGCGGATTCCTTCTTCTTCTCTTTTTTTCAGGATGTTCTGAACAAAGTGAAGTAGTAATCCAAAAAACAGAAGCAATCCCTGAAGATGGACTTTCTTCAGAAACCAGCTTTGCAGAAGAGGTCCTGACAGAAACCTCTCTACAAGAGGAGATTATTACTCCTGTTCTTACAAAGAAAACTCCTTCTCCTGTGGAACAGGCAACCCCTCCGCCCAAAAGCGCTTCTGTTATGCAGGATACTCCCATTGTAAAAGAAACAGAGCCTGTTGAAGATTCCACGCTTATTGCCAAATCAGAAAAAATCACCATTGACGAAGAGGACGAACCAACCGATCCTTCCCAATCTAGCCAATCTGCGAGAGCACCCATTTCAAAAGCCACACTTCTTGCAATTCCTGGCGAATGTATCGTATACACGGTTCGTTGGAATTTCGCCCATGTAGGAAAACTTCTTCTTGCCTGTAAAAAAGAGAAATTGCAAGGATCAGATGTATACCATTTTGTCGGTATTACCCTTCCAGAAGGTCTTATGACCAAAGTAGGATACGGCTATAACCGATTTGATTCGTATGTAGATGTAAAGACCAATCTTCCGTTCTACTACTATGGTTACTATGCAGGAAGAAAAAGCTCTCAAATAACCACGACCCGTATCAATCAACGAAAAAAAGAACTCACCTATGAAACAAAAAAATACCGAAATAATGTCATGTATGCCAAAACAACGAATACCGTGCCATTTACTTCCTATGTTTATGATGGACTTTCGGTCTTTTACGGAGTAAGGGGAATGAACATTGGCAATCCTTGCAACTTTTCCCTTCCGGTCGGTATTACAAAAGTATGGAACCTCAGGGTATCGTTTATAGAAAAAAAGACACAAACATTTCCCTCAGTAGGACGGAGAAATTATGTGCTTCTTCATACAGAGGGCGATGAAGATCAAGGCATTTTCAAAGCAGGCAAACTTATGGTAGGAATCAGCGCCGATGAAGAAAAGATTCCTCTGTTTTTTAGAGGAAGCGTACCTTTAGGAACCGCCAACATAGATATTGTTGCAAGGGTTAATATGGGCGACAAATTATCCCTTGACAGCAAAAGTCTTACGAACCTGCTTCTTTCTCTTTCAAAAAAATAATGGTCTATATTTCATTTCAACCCGTTTATAAAGCCTTCTTATTATTCACTCTATAAATATTAATACACTATCTGGATCCGCGATGACGATTCTTTCAATTGAACTTTCCCACCGCCCCGCAAGTATTGCGATAAGCATAGAAGAAAAAATAGCCGCTTCTCTCGTATGGGAAAGCGAAGATCCTGGAAAAGAGCTTTTTACCGCAATCAACGCAATAGTAAAAATGGCAAAAATAGATAAAAAAAAAATTAGCCTTTTTGTGCCATCCTTAGGTCCAGGATCATGGACAGGAATCCGCCTCGGTATGGGAGCGGCAATCGGTATGGCAGAAGCCAATATGGAAAAACTCTATCCTGTCGGATCTCTTGACGGCATAGGATATGCGCTTCGCCATAACGGTAAAAGGGCAATTATTTTTTCAGCGACAGAACAGAAGTTTCATAGCGCAATTTTTTCTTCAGACCGCGATGCTCTTCATACTGAACCGTTTGCAACCTTAAACGAAGAGGATACCCGTATCCGTTTACAGGGATGCAAGATTGTTGCCTGCGCGGATTCCTCTGTAGAACAGACCTTTCTCAATTCTCAGCGAATAACTCTTACAATCCCTCCTCAAGCGGCATTGAATGCACTTTTAGCGCTACGAAGAAAAAGTCTTGGCATCCCTCCAACACTTTCTCCCTTTTATGAGAAATAAGATCATCTATCTAATTCCAAGCAAAAAACTTGGCGGAACAGAAAAAATGCTTGCACTCCTTGCAAAAAAGATCTCCTGCCATGGATTCTCTCCAATGATTATCACCATGGACAAAAGAGGACCTTTCCACGATATGTTAGATCAAATGGCTGTGCCGAACTATGCACTTAACCTAAAACATACGCCATTACAAGGTATTTTCCGCCTTATCACGCGCTTTATCGCAATAAAACCGGTTCTTATCCATTCTTTTCTCTTCTGGGGGAACCTTTTAGGAAAAGCGCTTTGTATCTGTACTGGAACCCCTCTTATTATGTCGCAACGAAGTACCGACAATTGGAAAAAAAGCTTTCACTGGATCGCGGAATATTTTCCTCCCTCAATTCCCTCCGCGGTTATTTCCAATTCCACCGCGGGTATTCGCGCATTACACACCCATACTTCTCTTTCAAAGCACCGTATTTACCATATTCCCAATGGAATCTCTCTTGATTCTCTCTCCTTCATTCAACCAGATAGAGGCTATTATGGATTTTCTCAAAAAGAGATTATAGTAGGAAGCATTGGAAACCTACGGATTGCCAAAGGATATAACGATTTTCTCTATGCCGCGAAAATTGTCTTACACCATTATCCGAATACCATCTTTACTATTGCGGGCGAGGGACCTGAACGATCCTTTCTTGAAGAACTCGCAACAACTCTTTCTATTCAATCAAAGGTACGCCTTCCCGGATTTCTTTCTCCGGTGTATAATTATCTTGCCTGTTTTGATATTGTTGTTATATCTTCCCTCTGGGAGGGATTCCCTGTAGCGGCGCTTGAAGCAATGGGAATGGGAAAACCAATCGTCGCTACCAATGTCGGAGACCTTTCTGAAATCATAGAAGACGGTATTTCAGGTTTTTTAGTACCAGTGTCAAACCCTGAAGAACTTGCACAACGAATGATGCAACTCATTAAAGATCCTTCTCTGGCAAACTCTATGGGAAAAGCGGCACGCGCTAGGGTAGAGAAACATTATCAACTGAAAAATATGATTGCGGCGCATAGTGCGCTCTATCAAAAGATTCTCAACAAAAGAAAGAACTCCCAGAAGACTATGTACAACACATCCTGTATATAAGAGGTCCTTTATGAAACAGAAAGAAAGAAGCAATAAAAAGAAAGAAATTCTCTCATGGATATATGCGATAGCCTTTGTCTTGATATTACGGACATTTTTTGTGCAAGCATTCAAAATTCCAAGCACCTCAATGCTTCCCACATTAAAAGTGGGAGATCGCCTTCTCGCAAATAAAGTTCTTTATAAAATACGAGATCCCAAACGAGGAGAAGTTATCATCTTTAAATATCCCGAGGACCCTAAAAGAGATTTCGTCAAACGTCTTATCGCACTTCAAGGCGAAGAGGTAAAGATTTATAGTGGAAAAATTTTCATCAACAACAATGAACTTACCTCTCCTGAAAATATAACTTCTCACTACTATTACAGTGAAGGAGAGTATGGCACAACACACCCCACATTAGTTCCGGATAGATCTATTTTTGTCCTTGGCGACAACAGTTTTATCAGCAAAGATAGCAGATTTTGGGGGTTTGTTCCAGAAAAATATATTGTGGGAAAGGCGCTTTTTATCTACTGGCCTCCCTGGCGAATGGGAATCATACAATGAATATATTACGAAAAAAAGGGGCAATATCAAGAAGGAACCGTATCATTCACCTAAGAGAACAGGATATTTCCAACCTAAAAGCAATGGGGATCCGATTTCGGAGAGCTGAAAAAGAACGTCTCCGTTTAAACAAAGAACTTACAGAATGGCAAGAACGCGCAAAACGCCTTGCCGCAGAACTAGATAATTTTCGGAAACGAGCAGAAAAAGAGAAGATGGAAACTCGTCAATATGCCATTGCCTCAACCGTACAGCATCTTCTTGGCTTTGATGAACTCTTTTCAAAAGCGCTCTCTGGACTCACTGGATCCGATAAGAACAACCATACTATTATGGTCGGAATCAAAATGATCGGGAAGGAGTTTGACAATCTTCTCTCTTCACTCGGTATTGCAAAAATTCCCACTGTAGGCGAGACATTTAATCCCTCCCTCCATGAAGCGATAGATATAGAAGAAAGCAGTGAATACAAGCCTAACACTATCCTCAAAGAGCTTCGGCCCGGATATACATTAGAAGGGAAACTCCTTAGAGCCGCACAGGTAAAGATCGCAAAAGAAGCAAAAACATCCCTTCACAAGCCTCACCCCCCTTCAGATGTATGAGCGCCATACTCCTCTCTTCTCCGGCAAAAATTAATCTCTTCCTTGAAATTACCGGTAGACGTTCCGATGGTTACCATACACTCTGTTCTTTGGTAGATCTTATCTCTCTCCATGATACAATTAAGCTAACTCCCGCCTCTCAATTTACGGTTTCCTTTGAAAGCCCATGGAGAATCCCCTCTGAGAATAGTGTTACAAAAACAGTTCGCCTTATTGAATCCCTTGCATCTTCAAAAGCATCTCTTCCCCGATACGCTCTTCGCATCACGAAAAGAATTCCTCCTGGAAGTGGTATGGGAGGAGGAAGCAGTAATGCGGCATCTATCTTAAAATTTTTCAATACCCATTGGAACCTCGGCCTTGATAAAAAGAGCCTGTTTCAAAGAGGCACCACTATTGGCGCCGATGTTCCTCTCTTTTTGCATGGCAGACAATCTATCATAACAGGAATCGGAGAGACCATTCATCCCTTACCCGCCCCCTTTCATCTTTCTTATCTTATTTTTGTTCCAGCCTTTGAAGTTTCTACAAAAAAAGTCTATGAGACTCTTTCTCTCAAAAATTATGTAAATTTGACAACAGCCCGCGAGAACATTACAATTTTATTGAATTTTTTATGGAAAAACAAAATCACAGAAGCGCAGTGCCGTATGTTCAACAGACTTGAGGAGCCAAGTATGCGCGTAAGAAAGGAACTTGCGGCTACTCGCACTATGCTCCAACAAACCTTTCATTCTCCCTTTTTTCTTACTGGAACAGGAGGCGCACTTTTTTCTATATTTCCTAATGACTATGTTCTGCCCGCAAGCCATCCTAAGGAAGTAATGTCATGGCAAAGATATGCTGCATCCAGCGAACCTTGCACCATAGACAAGGAGGAATTCAATGGAAATAACTGAAACGCGGATATCTCTGATCCACAAAGCAGACAGTCGCCTCCGGGCTTATGCATCGGTTACATTTGATCATTCTTTCGTCGTCAGAGAAATACGGATCATTGAAGGGAAAAACGGCCTTTTTGTTGCCATGCCAAGCAGAAAAACACAAAAATCTTGTATAAAATGTGGTTTTAAAAACTCTGTCAGCAATAAATTTTGCGGCAACTGCGCAACATCAATCTCTCCTACAAAAGGAGTAAAACTTCTTGCTTCTCAGCAACATAAAGATATTGCGCATCCAATCAATACAGAATTTAGAGAGTATCTTCAGAATAAAATTTTAATAGAGTATGAAGAGCAAAAAACAACCGCACCTGTAACAACTCCCGAAGAAAGAGAAAAAACAGAAGGAATAGAAGAAATAGAAGAACAGCCCATAGAGTAGGGGGCTGATTCTAAAACAGGATGCCCGGTGGTGTAATGGTAACACACCGGTCTTTGGAGCCGTGGTTCGAGGTTCGAATCCTCGCCGGGCAGCATATATATATATATTACTTCTTCTGAGAGAGGATTCGAAAGGAGCGAAGTGGAAAGATTGCGAGTGAGCGCAGCAATCTTCGCGAATGGCCGACCCCGAACGTTCCGAAAGTGAGGGGCGCCGATCCTCGCCGGGCAGCATATATATATATATATTACTTCTTCTGAGAGAGGATTCGAAAGGAGCGAAGTGGAAAGATTGCGAGTGAGCGCAGCAATCTTCGCGAATGGCCGACCCCGAACGTTCCGAAAGTGAGGGGCAGCTGATCCTCGCCGGGCAGCATATATATATATATATTACTTCTTCTGAGAGAGGATTCGAAAGGAGCGAAGTGGAAAGATTGCGAGCGAGCGCAGCAATCTTCGCGAATGGCCGACCCCGAACGTTCCGAAAGTGAGGGGCGCCGATCCTCGCGGAGCAGCATATATATATATATATTACTTCTTCTGAGAGAGGATTCGAAGAGAACGAAGTCAGGCAATCCGACGAAGAGGCAGGATTGCCAGCGAGTGGCCGACCTGAGCCGTATCGAAAACCGAGGCTTGTTTGTAACTTACATACCACACCCGGTATAACTTGAGCCGAGGTGGTGCGTCATACCAAACTTAACATGACGGTGAAGCACCAGGCAAGGCGCCGCACCTACGACCACTCTTCTTTGGAATTCCTTTGGAAGAGGATGTGCGTAACGTATTTCAGCCGCACAATCCTCGCGGAGCAGCATATATATATTACTTTTCCTCACCACCAACCTTATATAGGCAGAGAAAAATGAACGAACCCTTAGGAATAGTAATACTTGCGGCAGGAAAAGGAAAACGGCTTGGAGGACAAAAACAAAAAACCATCCAAAAACTTCAGAATAAAAGCCTCCTTCACTATCTCTTTGACACCATTCTACAGCTTCATCCTGAAAAAATCGTGGTCGTTGTTGGCCACAAAAAAGAGGATGTAATAGAAGAACTAAAAGGGTTTCCCGTTATCTTCGTAGAACAGACAGAACTTGCGGGAACCGGAAATGCGGTTCTTATAACTCGCCTCGCATTTGAGAACTTTTCAGGAACCATTCTTGTCATGTGCGGAGATACTCCATTTCTTTCCACTGAAACATTGCGAAACCTTCGCACAACCCATATCAATAGCAATGCATCCTGCACTATTCTTACCGCCAAAGTAGAAGAACCAAAAGGATATGGGAGAATAGCACGAAACGATTTAGGCGGCATTGTCCGTATCGTAGAAGAATTGAATGCCACTGAAAAAGAAAGGGAAATTAATGAGATCAATACAGGAGTGTACCTCTTTAAGGCTCAAGATCTCTTCTTCTTCCTTCCCCAAATAGAGCGCAATCCACTCAAACAAGAATATTATCTTACTGATATTGTGGAACTTATGAGCAATGCGGGAAAGACCATCACAACCTGCATCACATCTTCTCCGGAAGAAACTCTTGGCATTAATACCTTGGAAGATTTACAGAAAGCAGAAACGTACCTTCGCAAAAAAAAGGCGGTGAACCCATGAACAACTGTGTACTTGTATCAGGAAACGCCAATCTATCACTGGCGAAAAAAATCGCGGATTATCTCAATAAACCGCTTGCAACAATCAATATCTCTCGTTTTTTTGATGGTGAGGTATCTGTTCAAATAGAAGAAAATATCAGGGGAAAAGATATCTTTTTTATCCAACCCACAAGTCCGCCAGTAAATGAGAACCTAATGGAACTACTCGTTATTCTTGATGCAATACGGCGCGCTTCTCCAAAACGACTTACTGTAGTTATCCCTTATTATGGATATGCTCGCCAAGATCGGAAAGATAGACCAAGGGTTCCTATTACCGCAAAACTTGTTGCAAACCTTTTGGTTGCCGCAGGCGCACAGAGAATCCTTGCAATGGATCTTCATGCGCCCCAAATTCAGGGATTTTTTGATATTCCGGTTGATCATCTCTTTGCCGCGCCTGTATTGACCAATTATCTGAAACAAAAAAAATTGAATAATCCGGTTGTAGTCTCTCCGGATGTAGGAAGTGTCAAAACAGCCCGAGCATTCGCAAAGCGGCTTAATGCAACCCTTGCAATCGTTGATAAACGCAGAGATGGACCAGCCTCTGTAGAGGCCGTCCATCTAATCGGTGCAGTAAAGGGATGCGATGCAGTGATAGTAGATGATATGATATCAACCGGGGGAACTCTCGCAGAAGCGGCGAAAGCACTAAAAGAGCATGGAGCTTCTCTTGTTATTGCGGCATGCACGCATGGTGTCTTTTCAGGACCGTCGTTTGACCATCTTACCCAGTCGCAAATCTCTGAAATTATTGTTACAGATACTGTCTTTCATCAATCTCCACCCGCTGTACCTTCTCTTACAGTACTGTCGGTATCCGAACTACTTGGAGAAGCTATCAAGCGCATTCATCTTGAAACTTCTGTAAGTTCACTCTTTCTGTAAACCGACTGGCTGCGTGCATGCCGTAGATCATCCTCTCCGAGTCGGGGCTTTTCTATGATTCGCCCGCTTGGAGCGCCACCGTAACTTTCTCTTCTTCCGTCTCATTTTTTCGTGGTACCTTTCTTTTTGACTACTGTTTTTACCGCCTTTTTAGGGGCGACTTTTTTTACCACCTTTTTAGGGGCAGCTTTTTTTACCGCTTTCTTAACTGTTGACACAGCGCTTTTTTTGACACACTTCTTTGGTGCCGCTTTCTTTACCACTTTTTGTGCCACTGTTTTTTTCACCGCTTTTTTCGGCGCTGCTTTCTTTACTACTTTCTTGACCGCCTTTCTGGCCGCTTTTTTTGCTGTCGCCATATCTTTATTCACCTCCTTTATAGGGTGAACGGCAATCAAATTTGTTGTTATTGTAAAATCTTTTTTTTATCGCGTCAATTATTACTCTTTTCCAATACAAGATAAACCTGAAGGAGATTAGGTTTCCAATGCAGTTTGAGCCTGAATAAAGGTGATAAAAAAAGTTTTTTAGACCCTCTTTTCGGTAGTGTATACTTTTTTCTGTACATTTAAGGAAAGGTCTTGACAAAAACATCATGACAGAGGAGCAAAGTACAGAAAAAAATTGGATAGAACCCTCTCTTCATATAGGCGCACAAAAAAATAGATGAAAAATTCTCAGGAAAAAGATACAATAGTACCACTATCCTTTTTCTAATAAAGAAAAAAAGAATGGAATATAAGAGAAGAGTATTATAGAGAGTTCTTTGGGGAGGATTTATGAAATACCTCATCACCGGAGGATGCGGATTTATTGGTTCACATCTTACTGACATCCTTCTTGAAAAGAATCATTCCGTGGAGATCCTTGACGACCTTTCCACCGGTACTATTGAAAATATTAAGGGATACCTTGATTCTCCTCGTTTTTCACTATGGATAGACACGATCCTTAATTATCCCCTGCTAACAACACTTGTACAAAACTCCGACTTTATCTTTCATCTCGCCGCGGGAGTAGGTGTAAAAACCGTAATGGAAAATCCCCTCTCTACTCTTGAAACAAATGTTGAAGGAACCAGAAACGTACTTGCATTAGCAACCCGATATCATAAACCGGTTCTTCTTGCATCTACCTCTGAAGTATATGGAAAGAATATTCATATTCCCTTCTCGGAAGAGGCAGATATCGTACTGGGCCCCACCACAAAAAAACGCTGGGGTTATGCTTGCAGTAAAGCACTTGATGAATTCCTCGCATTGGCTTACAGAGAAACACACGGCCTTAACGTTATTATCGCGCGGCTCTTTAATACTGTCGGACCGAGACAAAGAGAAACCTATGGCATGGTTATCCCGCGCTTTATTACTCAAGCTCTGCAAAATCGTCCGATTACTGTCTTTGGAGACGGATCGCAAACTCGTTGTTTTATTCACTGCAAAGATGTGGTTGCCGCCTTAATTGCCCTTACAGAAAAGAAAGAAGCAATGGGAGAAATTTTCAATATTGGAAGTCACGAAGAGATATCTATAAAAAAGCTTGCTCAGCTCATCATCCGACTCACAGAGAGCGATTCTCCCATTGAATATATTTCACCCACCACTCTTTACGCCAAAGGTTTTGAAGATATGCAAAAAAGAGTTCCCGATACCACAAAAATTGAAAAACTGATTGGGTTTTCACCACATTACACCATAGAACGAATTATCAAAGAAACAATCGCCTATTTTCAAACGCAATGAATAAACGAAGAGTTCTTATCATTCTTCTTTCCGCGGGTCTTCTCTTTCGACTCGCCTTTCTCTTCTCATTCAGTCAAACAGTCTTTTTTGATCCTTCCTATTTAGACAAATACGATCAAAAAACCTTCCATATCTGGGCACAGCAGATACAAGAAGACCCGGTAACAGGAAACAACGAAGTTTTTTATATGGCGCCGCTTTATCCCCATTTTCTTGCATTTCTATACGCGATTTCCGGCAACAGTATTATTTTTGTTACTCTTGTACAAATTGTGCTTGACCTACTAACCGGATATTTTCTTTATCTTTTAGGAAAGACTCTTTTTGATGAACCCACCGGCTTCATCGCATTAGCTGGATATATGTTCTATAGAACAGCGGTAGTATATGCCGGCGCTATTTTAAGCGATAGCTTAATCCTGTTTTTGAATATCTCCTTTATTCTGTCACTCTATAGTGCCCTGAAGAAAAAAAGGTGGCACGTATGGATCGGATCTGGAATCATTCTCGGATTCGCGGCACTTGCAAAACCCACTATTCTCGCATTTTTCCCCTTCTTTCTTATAGGACTTTCGCTCTATCCAGATCCTGTTATCACGCCTTTTGCATCAACCCGACGCATTCATCACCTTTTCTTTGCAACTCTCGCATCTCTCGCGGGAGCGGCGATTATTATCCTTCCTGTTACTCTGCGTAACTTTTTTATTGGCGGAACGTTTGTTCCTATCTGCACCAATGGCCCTATCAACTGGATTATTAGTAACAGTGCAGATTCAACAGGACTTTTTATGTATCCAAAAGAGCGACTTCTTTCTGTATTGGAACCACAATTTTGGCATCTTCAGCTCACAAAAACGCTCTTTTTCTTCAATAGTTATGAATGGCCGCAAAATCTTGATGTACAACTTCTAGACCGGCTTCTTCCTGTCTTAAAGGCAGGATTTGTTCGATTCGGTCTTGTAGTTCCCCTCGGCATTGTCGGACTTGTCGTGGCCGCACGATCCAAAAAACGCTTTCTCTTTCTCTCCTTCACGCTGATTCAAATTCTTTGGGTAGTACTTTTCTTTGTTACCGACCGTTTCCGACTTCCTGCAATCGCCTGTTTTATGCTCTTTGCCGCATACACGATCCGCATCATATTCTTGGATATAAAAGAAAAAAAGATTGCACGCGGAGCCGCTATCCTCTTAGCCGCAGGACTATGGGCATTCTTTTTCAACCCTCCGCCGGGAGCACTTATTCCCGAGACCCAGTACCGTATTTATGCTTCTCTCACAAAAAAAGTCGTGGCAATGGAATTACAAAGTTCAAAACTTCGTCTTGCGGAAAAACAGAGCCGCGATTATCTTTATCTTCTTCCCTCTGATCCCGACAGCCATTTTCTTCTTGCCTGCGTACTCCATGAAAAAGGAGATATCCCCGGAGCTCTCCGCTCACTACAAGAGACATTACGTATTGATCCCAATCATCGCCTTGCTCAGGAATATTTCTCCACGCTTTCTTCACCCCTTTAGAGGTAATTATGGCAAAAACAAAGAAAGAAAAAACTCCTGCTCTGCTTCCTTCCTATTTAGAACGATTTATTGATGCCGCGGCAGAACTTGGAGGAAGTTTCGGACTGAATAGAACGGTCTGTCAGATTTATGCGCTTCTCTATCTTTCGCCCCACGCGATTTCTCCCGCAGAAATTGGAAGATCTCTCTCTATGAGCCGCGGTAATGTAAGTATCAATCTTCGCATATTGGAAGAATGGAATGCTATTACAAAAATCTGGAAAAAAGGGGCCGCGCGTCCACGTTACAAAGCCAATGAAAAGATTGAAGAGGTCATTTTTGCAAAATTACAGTCCGGCCTTTCAAAACGGACCAAAGCCCTTCAATCCGCAATGAACGAGATCTCTTCTAAACTACATTGTGCGAATCCTGAAGAAATAGCACATGCCAAACCACTTCTTGACAAGGTAGATCGCCTAAGAAAAACCCTTGACTTCCTTATTGAAAATCTTGACTCTATTAAATCCCTTACATAATGGATTTTTTTCCTTTCTTTCCGGATATTTTTCCAAAGAAAAAATATTGACAAGACCCAACAATTTGTTTAGAATGTTTTGAACAAATGGAACAAAAGAGAATCCTTTTTGATATACGACCTCTCAAGGAAAGAGAGTTAACCGGAATCGGCTGGTACACTTACCATCTCTTACACGCATTAGCCAACATTGACAGGAATAATTCCTATATTCTCTATGATTTTTTCCTTCCTTCTCATACAAAATATTGCCGAGAACTTTCTCGTAAAATTCCTATCGCGGAGAACTTTACACTTTCCTGCAGTAGATTTCCCGGAAAAATAATGCGCCGACTCCAACAATGCGGCATCTCCCTTGAAAGATTTTTCGGTCCTTTTGATATTGTCCATCTTCCCCATTGCTGGCCTGTCTATACAAAAAAAGGAAGATATATTGTTACCATCCATGATCTTACTCCTATTATTGAACCTGCATGGCATCCATACGCAAGAGGAAGGACATTCCGAACGTATGCGCCCAAGGTCTCCAAGACCGCAGATCATATTATTACCGACTCTGAAAACACTAAATATGATATTATGAGATACCTTTCAGTACCTGAAGAAAAAATATCCGCAATACCTCTCGGCGCAGATTCCTCTTATATGCCGCTCACCACAATAACCGCGGCAGACGCAACACTTGACCGCCATGATATTTCCAAACCTTATATTCTATTCGTAGGAACCATTGAACCAAGAAAAAATGTTTCACGCCTCCTTCAAGCATTTGAGATGATGAGAGCCAAAACAAAAGAGAAGGTTCAGTTGGTTATCGCAGGAAAAAAGGGATGGGACTGGGAAAAGACTTTTGAAATATTTACGCGCCTTTCTCCCTCCACAAAAGAGAATATAAAATGGTTGGAATATGTTCCTTCAGAGGATCTTCCACTTCTCTATGGAGCCGCCACAATATTTGTCTATCCCTCTCTCTATGAAGGGTTCGGACTTCCTGTCCTTGAAGCAATGTCCTGCGGAGTTCCGGTTATTACATCCAATATCTCCTCTCTGCCAGAGGTGGCGGGCAACGGCGCTATACTCGTTCATCCCTATGATATATCCGAACTCGCAAAAAAAATGGAAGAGATGTTATGTGATGTTGATCTTAATCATCACTACAGAGAACAATCACTTACGCAGGCAAAAAAATTTTCATGGCATAAAACTGCAAAAAAAACATTTGCTCTCTATACCGCGCTATTACAGAATTAACCATTGCATAACGAGATATCGTATGAGTAAAAAAATTCCAGAAAAAATCGTAAGAAACACCTTGTTTAATGGAATCGGCTACCTATGGAGCATGCTTATCGCGCTTCTTCTTACCCCTTATATTATTCAGCGTATCGGAATAGCTCGATACGGTATATGGGCGACCTTAAGTGTACTTACCGGATATTTCGGGCTTCTTGATTTTGGATTCGGACAATCATTTGAACGGTATATTGCAGAATATTACGCAAAAAAAGATTCTACCCGCATAAACCAAACAATCAGTGTAGGTATAACGCTTTATATGCTTCTTGGAGTTCTCTTTCTCTTAGCGGGAATTTTCTTTACAAATCCTTTGCTCTCTCTCTTTCGGATCCCTCTCTCGCTTTATGAAGAGGCATCTTTTCTGTTTCAGTGGGGACTTATTATCTTTGCGTTTACCAATATATTCGGAGTCTTTTCCGGAGTTTTACGAGGATTCCAAAGAATGGATCTTACAAATAGTATTCTTATTTTTTCTACAACCCTGAATGCCATCGGAGTTCTTTTTTTTCTAAGATCCGGATTCGGACTTAAGGGATTAGTTGTCAACCAGCTGTTAACAAGTTCTGCCAGTGGATTTCTTTTTCTTGCGAGTTCCTTCCATATCTTTCCCTCTCTGCTTCTGCGGCCTTTTTGTTTTACTAAAAACCTCTTCAAAAAAATCGCCTCTTTCAGCATAAAACGATGGGTTACGATGATAGAATATATCATACTTTTTCCTACTGATAAGATCATCATTTCACATTTTCTCGGTATACATATTGTAGGATTCTATCAAATTGGATATTTACTTGCTGACAGAGCCCTTTCCTTTATCCAGCTTATTAATTCCGCACTTATCCCCGCATCCGCTGAATTACATGCCTATAAAGCACACAACAGACTGCAACAACTTTATTTCCGAAGCACAAAATATCTTATCTGCCTTGGAATTCCTCTTTTTCTCTTTCTCTTTTCAATGGCTGACCCTCTTCTTATGCTTTGGATGAAAAAACCCTTGCCTCTTGCCGCGAATGTATTGAAAATATTTTCTCTTTCCTTCATTGCGGTCATTCCCGCGCTCTCTGCTGCTACCATTGCTATTGGCATGGAACATCCTGAAATACAGATGATCGGCAATACATGGCAAGCAGGAATAAAACTTCTATTTACTCTTATTCTCGTTACAAAAATAGGATACTGGGGAGTAATCCTTCCTACGCTTTTCTCATCAATTATTGCCGTATTCTATATTTCCTCCCGGTTTCATAGAGTTCTTTCCATCTCCTTCCGCACCTTTGCCCAACAAACCTATATCTTACAGATCTCCCTCCTTTCTCTTCTTATAACTTTTCTTTTCTTCTCTATCCATAGAATTTTCTTTACTCCCTATTACCACCTCCTTCCCCGCTCCCTGCAAGCAGGTATTCTCGGAATGGAAACACTTGTTTTTATGGCGCTTCATGCTTTTATCTTTATACGTAACTTTTTTTCAGTCTCTGATCGTGAAATGATTACACAATTATTCCGTTTCCCTCTTCGTATACTTCACAATAGAAGAAAAAGTACCCTATGAAACCATTACTCTTTCCGCATTCTTTCAAAAAAACCAAAACAGGAAAAAATATATGAATATTTTGCCTGAAGTGGGAGTGGTTATTGTAAACTGGAATGGATGGAAACGGACCATATCCTGCCTTGAAAGCCTTCTACAGATAGAGTATCCCTCCTATCAGATCATCTTGGTTGACAATGATTCCACCGATGGGTCCATAAAGAAGATTGTTGAATGGATGAAAGATCGCAAAGAAAAAAAGGATTCTATTACCATCCTAAATGAAGAAGAGATCGCCTCCACTCATTCTTCAGATAAATTTATTCTTATAAAAAATAGGTACGACTATGGATTTGGAGGAGGAGCCAATAGAGGCATACAATATGCGCTCAACCGCGATCATGGCTTTGTTTATCTTTTATCCAACGACTATTCCTTTGCGCCGAATGCACTCTCAGAATTGGTACAAGCCGCACTCAGCGAGAAAAAAATAGGTATGGCAGGATCTAAGGTCTATGCAAAGAATTTTCAAGACCAGATACTCTGGTTTGCTGGAAGCACACATAACCAATGGACTGGAAATACTGCACATCGTGGAATAAGAGAGAAAGATATAGGACAATACAATACTCCGGAACAGGTAACCTTTCTTCCAGGATCCAGTCTCTTAATTCGGAGTGATACCATTAGAGATATTGGCTTTATGGATGAGAGATATTTTCTCTACTATGAAGATGTGGAATGGTGCATCCGGGCGAAAAGAAAAGGATGGAAGGTATACTATATTCCTGCATCCGAAGTATATCACAACATCCATGATACAATAAATCTTCCTCAACGATACTACCTGATACGGAATAAGTTTCTCCTTACACGAGATTATTTTCCCTGGACTCTTCCTGTGGTAATACTCTTTTTTTTACGATATGAATCTTTGAACCGTCTCTATAGAAAAGAGTGGCAGATCTTTTTCTATCATTGGAATGGTTTTTTTGATTTTCTCCGAGGAAAATTTGGAGAAAAAGGAAAAAAATATTCTCAAAAAAGTAAATAAAAAAATACCTTCTCTTCAGACAAGTACCATACAAGGTCTTCTAATATGTGAAACCCTAACAAAAGAAGATAGAGGAACCCTTTTTCATAACCGCTTCCATAAGAAAAAGGTTTGACATTCTACCTCATTTTGTTTAGAATGTTTTGAACAAATGAGACAAAAAAAAGTGGAGACGCCATTATTCTGAAAGAACTTAAACACAGATTGTTCACAACGGGAACTATCTCGCGAAATACCGCGATACTCTATTTGACAAATATCCTGAACGTATTCGCTTCTATTCTGCTCTTCAGTATACTGGCCCGTTATCTCGGAACAAGCGACTTCGGCAAGTTTTCGTTTGTGTTCGCGTTCATGAGTATTGCCCAGTCAATCGCGAATTTCGGGCTAGACCTGCTCCTAGTCAGGGAAGTCGCAAGCGACCTTAAAAAAGCAACAACAACGGTCGGAGAGATACTCTCCCTCAAGGTTATCATCTCTCTTTTTCTGGCACTATGTGTCGGACTGGGCATCCGATTCGCACATCTCCCTCCTGTAACCGAACGGATCGTCCTAATATTCCTGCCTTACATTCTTCTTTCAAACATCTCGCTAACACTCTGGGCACTGGGCGATGGATTTCAACGAATGGAATTTCGTGGATTCCTAACGATCATCTATTATTTTACAAGAACAGCCATTTGTTGGGTGATCCTCAAAAAAGGCGAAAGTATCACCGCGCTCTTCACGAACCTGCTCGTTTTCGAAACGTTATTTGCGCTTGCCAATTTTTTGCTCGCACAAAAATATTTCGGTCGTATCAAGTGGAAATACAACACAATCCGGGCAAAACACCTACTCAAGGTGGCGACCCCCTTTGCCGTCAGCACGATTCTCTGGATCATTTTCACGCGGGTGGATATCCTACTGCTAAATTTCATGCGAGGCGAAACAGCGGTCGGATTCTACAGTCCGTCCCAGAAGATACTTGCCGCGGTACTTCTTCTTCCCCAAGCGTTCTGCAACGCCATCTATCCGAGAATGTCCGAGTTGTACGGAAAAGATCCCGCGGCACTGCAACGTCTTTACCAACGGTCAATTACATTCCTACTAACCGCGTCGTTGTGCATTGTCGTGTTCACGGTTCTCACTGGACCTTTTCTAATCACTCTTATTTTCGGCAGCCGTTACGGCATTGCCGGCAAAATACTTCAGATACACATTTGGATGTGCCCGTTCTACTTCGTCACTTCGGTCATACTCACCATTTTCTCCGCCTCAAATCGTCAGTATCTCATTACTGTGGTATATATTATAAGTGGGCTTCTCGGATTTTCAGTCATGATTTCATTAGTGCGCTACGCGGGCTATTTTGGCTGCGCGTGGGCCATGGTCATATTAAGCGCATTATTACTAATCTTTAGTTCCCTCATCTTCCATGGACAACGAAACAAAGTGTTTTCTCTGCAACAGCAATAATCTAACGGTCCTGCACAGGATCAGGGAAAGCCGACACCGGAAAAATTTCCGCATCGTTCAATGCACAAAATGCGGATTCATCTGGACTTGGCCATTGCCAATGCCGGAAAAACTAGCGGCCTTCTATCCCGCGAATTACTATTCATTCTCGCCACAATGGACTCCGCTTTATACTAACGGCAGATGGCAACAAAAAATCCGAAACAGGCTTACCGAAAATCTCCTGGCGCGCGAATATGGATATGTTCTGACTAAAAACCGACAGGCGCCGCTAATAAATGCCATCATCACCTTTTACAGATTCATTGCTCCGATCTTTCCCAGATTCATACAAGGAGGTAGGATTGTTGACGTAGGCACGGGCTGTGGCGAATACCTGCTTCATCTTGCTGAATTGGGTTGGGATATCTGCGGCGTCGAAATAAACGATGCGGCGGCCACAATCGGACAAAAAGAAAAGGGATTGGACATACATTGCGGCAAACTCTTCGATGCCAGATTTCCCACCGGCTACTTCGATGCGGTAACCATGCACCACACATTAGAACATGTACAGAACCCGAGAGCCACACTCAACGAGATCAATAGAATCTTGAAAGAAAAAGGGGAATTGGTCATTTCTGGTCCAAATGTTCAAAACTGGGAGAGATGGTTCTTCGGAAAGTTCTGGTGGGGCTGGGATGTACCCAGACACCTGTGGCATTTTTCTCCGAACACGCTAAGCAAGTTACTCGTCCAATGCGGGTTTTCAGTGACAAAGATCGTTTACCAAGCAGACATGTACGAGTTACCGCGAAACATGCTAAACATCCTAACCGGCTATCTTCCTCGGCATTCTCCCTTTTTCAAAAAAATACTTGATCCTGAACAACTTCGCATAGTAACAAAATATCCCATGATCGGACCTGCCCTCTTTTTTTCCGTTTTGGGCTTATCGGAGAAATTCGCCATTTTTGCTCGCAAAACACAATGAATAAAAACGGGTATTCCAAAAAAAGCCATAAGTGAGGAGGTCATCATGAAACTTATTGTAAAAGCACCGGTACGCATTGATTTTGCCGGAGGATGGACCGATATAGAGCTCTGGACCTCCCACCATACCGGCGCAGTTCTAAATGCCACTATCAACCATTATGTGGAAGGTACCCTTGAAACCCTTGAAAATCATAATCAACCATCCCTCTCCAATACTTCGGATATCGCACTTTCTTACCGTTCCAACATTCCCGCGGGAAGCGGATTGGGAACCTCTGCATCCATGAATGTGGTCTTTCTCTTTCTTATCCGATATGACTACTTTCATAATAAAGATCTTTCTCTCCTTGCGGAAGCTGCATTTCAAATGGAGCAAATACTTCATATCAAGGGAGGAAAACAAGATCAGTATGCCGCTGTGTTTGGAGGGTTTCAATTTATGAGTTTTGATGAAAAAGTTCACACAGAACATCTTGTTATTCCCTCTGATATCAAGAAAATTCTTACACAACGCCTTATTCTCTGCTATACAGGAAAATCGCGTCTTTCAGGAAATATTCATCAAAAAGTATGGAGACGGTATGAACGGGGTCTTCTCAATGAAACCTTTCGGGGACTCACCGCAACCGCTTGCTCTATGAAAGAAGCCCTTCTTTCTGGAGATCTGCCTGCCTTTGCCACGCTTCTTAACAGAAACTGGGAGTACCAAAAAAATCTTGACGAATCCATTACCAATGAAGAGGTGGAACGATTCTTTATCACTGCCTCTGCTGCCGGAGCAATCGCAGGGAAAGCCTGCGGAGCGGGTGGGGGAGGGTGCCTTCTTTTTTACTGTGAGGAAGGGCAACGCTCTAATATTGAACGGGCTCTTACAGAAGAAGGCGCAACCATTATCCCCTTTTCTTTTGAAGAAGAAGGACTCACCTGGAAATGGGAGAAATAAAGAAAGATGAATATTGTTCTTGATGTCGCGGGTTCCCTTACTTCTCCGGAAAAAGGAGGAATCTCCTACTTTCTTGAGGAGTATCTTGCAACGCTCGCCGAGCTAGACTCTGTAAACCATTACTATCTTTTCGGATCTTTCTACCGAAATTACAGAGAACGAGTAGCCCAGCTCTCTATTCCACAAAGACCTAATATACATATAGCAACAAAAAAATTCCCTGCAAAAATATCAATGATTGCAGGAAACAAGTTTCACATTTCTATTCCTGAAATCCTTCTTTCAAAGAGTAAGATAGATCTCTTTCATGCTCTTTCTGGTTCTCTTCCCTTCCTTAGATCCATCCCCTCTCTCTTTACCCTATACGATCTTTCCTTTGCGGTTAACCCAGAATGGTACAGAGACAACTGGTTTTCAGGAATCCAACAAGAAGCAGAACGCGCACACCATATTATCGCACCCTCGCATGCCACTAAAAAAGATATTCTTCATTATTACGGAATCCCCGAAGAAAAAATCTCGGTTATCTACCTTGGATGCAATAGCTCTCTCTTTTATCCTCGTTCTAAAAAAGAAATTCAAGAGTTTCTTCATACAAAAAGCGCGCCTTCCTCTTATTTCTTAACAGTAGCCACTTCTGCAAAACGAAAAAACATTACAGGACTTCTTCATAGCCTTACTATGATAAAAGAGAAAATAAATCCCTTTACTCTAATTGTTATCGCGGGCTCTCTTCGCTCTTCAGAAGAGATCTCTCTCTTAGTGGAGAAAACAAATCTTACAAAAGAAGTTCTCATTTTTCATGAGGTCAAGAAAGAAGAGCTTCCCTATTTTTATTCAGGCGCAAAAGCTTTTCTCTTTCCCTCCTTATATGAAGGGTTCGGTCTTCCGATCCTTGAAGCAATGGCATGCGGAACTCCGGTTATCACCTCAAATCTTTCTTCTCTTCCTGAAATCGCGGGGAATGCCGCTATTCTCGTAGACCCCTATAACCCTGAAGAGATCTCAGCCTCTATTCTTCGCCTATGTGAAGATCCTGTTCTTGCGGAAAACCTTCGCAACGCGGGAATTCTTCGCGCCGCGGAATTTTCCTGGGAAAAAACCGTCACAGAAACCATTTCCTTATACAAGAAGATCATTCTATGATTAAAATCTCCTTTATCATCGGAACCCTTGAAACCGGCGGTGCAGAACAACATCTTCTTACGCTTCTGTCACGTCTGGATAGAAAGATCTTTTCCTGCGACCTGTGCGCGCTTAGACCCGGAAGAATGAAAAATGATTTTCTTAAGACAGGCATCCCCCTCACTATTATAGGAAAATCAAAAAAAATAGATATTCCCTGTCTTATCCGTCTTATCCGTTATCTTATCCGCACCAAACCAGATATCCTTCATACCTTTATGTTTACTTCTAATACCTGGGGACGTATAGCGGGAATTGGAGTAAAGGTACCGGTTATTATTGCCGCAGAGAGATCTTTAGACCTATGGAAAAAACCATTCCATTTCTTTATAGACAGAATGTTAGGAAAAAAAACAGACCATATCCTCTGCGTATCAGAGGATGTAAGAAGATTCTATAGAACAAAACTTCGTCTTCCTGCAGAAAAATTTTCTATGATTCCCAATGGAATAGATATTGAAAAATGCGATAGTATCATACCTACGGATCTAAAGAAAGAGTTTCAGAAAAAAGGACCGTTTGTTCTCTGCGGAACACGATTGGCTCCGGAAAAAGGGGTGGAATATCTTATTCAAGCGGCTCCTTTTCTTATAGAACGTTTTCCTGATATTCAAATTATTATTGCCGGCGAAGGAGGAGAAAGAAGAAGACTCCAAGAACTTGTAGAAAAAAAAAGTCTCTCTGGTACGGTTCTTTTCGCAGGGTTTCGAAAAGATCTTCCAAACCTTCTCGCAAGCGCGGATATCGCGGTACTTCCTTCGCTTTTTGAAGGAATGCCTCACTTTCTTCTTGAAGCGATGGCGCTTGAAAAACCTATTGCCGCCACTAATGTCGGCGGAAGCAGAGAGGTAGTGCATCAAGGAAAAAACGGATTGCTTTCTCCTCCCCGAAACCCTCAAGCCCTTGCGGAAAACATTCTTCTTATTCTTACAAATCACCAACTATCCAAAGAAATGGGAAAAGAAGGAAAAGCAATCGTTACTCAACATTACCACCTTAATCATATAATAAAAAGGTATGAGTCTTTATATCAAAAAGCAATCGCGAAAAAAAGATTGCCTCTGGCTGACTCCATACCTTCTTCTGAATAGCTGATTCGGTCTCCCATAAAGAGAAAGAACTCTATTTCTCTTGTATACGAGAATCTGAAGATTTTTGTATTCTGCTGTATAATAAAGGGAAAACTATGAGCGCAATCTGCGGAATTATTGAATCCGGCCGACCGGTCAGAAGGGATATTCTTGAAAAAATGTCCCGGTTAATGCGATACCGCGGCCCTGATAATCAGGGTTTCTGGTACGGAAAAGAGGCGGGCTTTGCCCATCGGCTTCTTTCTTCCCTCTCTTCCAAAGAATCAATACAACCACTTACCTCGGAAAAGGGAAATATTCTATTGTTATGCGACGGAGAGATCTATAACTTCAAAGAACTCCGTAAGATGCTCAAATCAAAAGGCCATACCTTTTCGTCCTCCTCGGATAATGAAGTAATCCTTCATCTTTATGAAGAAAAAGGAGAAGCATGCGCCTCCTTTTTACGAGGAACCTTTGCATTCGCGATCTGGGATATTGATGCAAGAAAACTTCTTCTCTGTCGGGACCATTTTGGAAAAAAACCTCTTGTATACGCGGAATTAAAGCATGGTATCCTCTTTGCATCAGAACTTAAGGCGCTTCTTGCACATCCGGATCTATCCCGTACAATAGACCACCAAGCCCTTGACGGATATATTACGTTTCAGGCAGTACCCGCGCCCCATACAATCTTTTCCGATATTAAAAAAGTTCCTTCCGCCTCCTTTCTCGTATGGCACCAAGGAACTATCCGCATAGAACAATATTGGCAACTCAACTTTACAGAAGACCTTTCGCTCTCCCACAAAAAAGAGTATCAAGAATTAATGTGGGCAACCCTTCAAGAAACTGTAAAACTTCAGACAAGCTCTGGAAGTGCGCCTGGAGTATTTCTCAGCGGAGGAATTGATTCTTCCGCTATAGCGGCCATTCTCAACGCGGCCTCTACCACAGCTATTAAAACCTTCTCCGTAGGGTTTGAAGAAGAATCTTTTAATGAATTACACTATGCAAAAAAAGTTGCCAACCACTTGCATACCGACCACCACGAACTTATAGTGAAACCAGATATTATTTCTCTTCTTCCAAAACTCGTATGGCACTATAACGAACCTTTTGGAGATTCTTCAATGATTCCCACCTATTGTTTATCTCAAGAAACAAAAAAATTAGTAACTGTAGCGCTTAATGGCGATGGAGGCGATGAAGCCCTTGGAGGATATACCCGTTATTGGCAAACATTGCTTCTTTCAGGAGCAAAAAAGATTCCCCGCAAATTTTTACATCTTGCCCGAACCGCAGGACATGCCATTGCGAAAAAATATGGAGACAGATTCTTTGAATGGCTTGATGATGCCGCAGAAAGCGGCGAATGGTATGCATACGCACGACGGCTTTCTTGTTTTTCACGGCCGCAAAAACAGGCGCTCTATTCCAAAGACCTTCTCTATAGTTTAAAAGAGTACGATGCTTACACGCTCGCAAAAAAAGCTTGGTCTCATCACAATGCAAAAGATACTCTCTCTGCAATGTTATACACTGATTATCAGATCTACCTTTCCAATGTGCTTCTTGTCAAAATGGATATCGCAACCATGGCACATGGCCTTGAAAGCAGAAGTCCTTTTCTTGATCCTCTTTTTGTTGAAACTCTCGCTAAATTTCCATCTTCTCTGAAAATAGGGCGATTTACTACAAAATACCTTTTGAAAAAAAAGGTACGCGGACTCCTTCCTCCAGAGATTATACGAAGAAAAAAGATGGGATTTGGCATTCCTATCAATATATGGATGAAGAAAGAGTACCGAAATTTTATACAAGATATTCTTCTTGATGGACGTGTAGCGCGGCGAAGCCTTTTTAACAGGCGCACCATAGAAACAATGGTAATTGATCATCTTACAGAAAAAGAGAGCCATACCACCCGACTCTGGCTTCTCTTAAACCTTGAGTTATGGTACAGAATTTTTGTGGACGGAGAAGAACCATGACACTTGAAATATCCTTCTTCTCCTACAATAAAAAAGAAGCTATCCTTTACACTGCAAACTATCTCTCTGGCATATATAACAAGGTTCCTTATAGAAAAGACATTTCCGCAATAAAAATTCAGTATAAACTCTGCACACAAAAGTTTCTTCTTTCTTTTCCTCATACTATACAATGGCCTAACATAGAAGCAAAGAATAGCTATAGGATTCTCAAAAAAGTATATGAAATCCGTGAATCGGTACTTTTCTCCCTTCTACAACGCAAGAAGAGAACAATCACTTGGAAAGATACATTTTACGCTATCTTCTTGCTTTTTCATTACCAATATCTCCAATGAAAAAATTTATTCCAGTTCTTGCCATTATCCTGATGAGCTCTTTCTTCCATCTTCAAGGAAATAACTGGGCAGGACCCAATAATGCCATTATTCCCCTTGTTTTTAAGAATCAAGAGACTGTAAAAGCCCTGATTCCTGCAATGAACGAAACCCATCAAGAAATTAAGGAAATACAGAAATTTTATGGTGCGGAGTATCCTGAACATTACTCTTCCGATGAAACAATCCCTATCTTTATAGATGGAAAATCTCTCAATGTAAATAAAGAGACTCTCAACAGCCTTAGAAGTTATCTCACCCGCTCGTTCGGCGCGGATGAACAGGCGGTTCCCAACGCCCTAAGCAAAATGAATCCTCGCGATTTTAACTTTAATCCCCATTTTTTTGAGTATGGCGGCGCATATCTTTATCCTATAGGAATCTTTTTAAAAATAAAAGAAATTGCCGGACACCTCACTTTGCGATCAGATATGAGCTATTATCTTCTTCATCCTGAAGAGATGGGGAAAATTTATACTAGTGGAAGGATATTCGGAGCATTATCAACAATCTTTGCGACTATTCTATTCTTTCTTCTCTCTCTCTCTTTTTTTAAGCAGTATTGGCTCGCTCTTCTCCTCACTATTTTCTTTGGAGCCTGTCCTGCTTTTGCTCTCTGGTCGCATTATCTTAAACCCTTTTCTTCGGGTCTTCTCTGGGTCGTAGCCGCATTTTTTACAGCATACCGTTTTATGGAAACAGGCAATATCCGACGTCTTTACGCATCCGCTATTTTTGCGGGAATTGCCTTCGCCACACTCCTTTCCTATGGATATTCTCTATGGTTTGTACTTCTTGCGATAATCTTTCAAAATGAAAAAAGAATTCGTCCCGCACAGATAATAAAAGCAATACTCTCTTTTTTCGGGGTTTTTCTTCTGCTAAATCCTTATATGCTTATTTCTTATAAAGAATCTCTTCAAGAATTTCTCTATCTTGCCCGCTACTGGCGCCATTCGCCACCATTCTGGAAATCGCTTATCTTCTTTGTTACCCAATCTCTTCGCTATGCCTTTGGAACATGGCTATGGGCCTTTGTATGTGGAGGAGTCTGTCTTCTCTTTTTTTCCACTCCACGACGACGAAACCTCTATCTTTCCCTCTCTATCCTTCCAGGATTTCTCTACTTTGCGGGAAAAACCGGCACTTGGGTTCACTATGGCTTTCTTCTCTATCCTCTTCTTATTCTTGCGGCAGGCGTATTCTGGGAAAATCTTTCCAACAGAAAAGTTCGCTCTATTCTCTCTTTAGGTATTGCTCTATACACTATACTTTTCACCGCGGCATACACAAGACTCTTTGTGAAAACCAATACCCGTGTTACAGCAGGAGAATGGATCAATAGCACTATTCCCGCGGGAAAAGAGATCGCACTATTAGAACCTCCCTCTCCCTGGAGAACACCGCCATTCAATTTTCTCTCGTATAATCTCATAATGGGCTATAATGAAGAAGAATTTCCGGAACGAATTCTAACCAGCGAGTACCAGTGGGTAAGGGGAGGGGGGATGGGTTTGTTACGCCATAAGCTTCGTTATTACGATATTGAAAAAGAATGGAACCAAGACGCATCAATTTGTGGATTAGTCTTCCGCCACCCTGAAACCATTCCCTATGATTGGTGTCATCCCAACCCAAGGATTATTCTGTGGAAAAGAAAATAACCGTTGGACATCTTCTCGGAATAATCTTCCTTGTGGCGCTCATTATCCGAATCGCATTCATTCTTACCTTGGACAACTCGGTGGATGTATGGGGAGACTGGTGGGATGAACTTGGGTGGAGTCTCGCGCAAGGAAAAGGGTTTCAGGTTCTCAACCCCTATTTCTCCGACGCAATGCCTTTCTACTCGTGGAGAGCTCCGGGATTTCCAATCTTTCTCGCAATTATCTATCGATTATTTGGTCACAGTTTCTTCGCCGCGAAAATCGCGCTCGCCCTTCTTAGCGCACTCACCGCAGTTCTGCTCTACGCGCTCGGAAAAGAGATCTTTAATAAAAAAACAGGTATTCTCGCCGCCGGTATTTATACAATCTATCCGGCTTCCATCTTCTGGACAGGCTACCTTGCGCCAGAAACCCTTGCTTCGCTTCTCATCATTCTTCTCACTCTTTTTGCTGTAAAGAGCATAAAATCACCCCATATCCTTCTTCCTCTCTTTACCGGTATTGTTTTATCAACGCTTATTCTTACCCGTTCTATCGGTCTATTGCTTATTCCGGTTATACCTGCGTTCTTCTTCTTCCACAAAAAAAAGAAGGCATGGAAACCAATGCTTCTCTTTTTTTGCGGACTTCTTTGCCTTATGCCATGGACAGTAAGAAACTGGATAATACAAAAAAGTTTTGTTCCTGTCTCCGCAGAAGGAGAAGTGGTGCTTTATATCGCAAACAATGAACGATCTCTCGGAGAAGCAAGCGGTTTTTATCATAATGAAAATATTGAAGAATTCAGAGGAATGTCGGAAATAGAGATTGATCGAAAATTTTATGCTATGGCTTTCTCCTTTATCACAAAAAACCCCAAAACCTATGCACGTCTTGTTCTTGACAGGTTCATCAGGTTTTGGCGGCTCTATCCGCATACTATATCAGGTCCCGGCACATCATATACTGGCATACATATTCTTATCAGCATTTTTACAGAAACCCCAATCCTTCTTTTAGGAATATGCGGACTCTTCCTTTCTAAAAGACGATGGCGGGATCTTCTTTTTCCCTATCTTATTCTTACGGTCTTCTCTTTTAGTCATATCCTTGTGCGAACCACAATACGCTATAGATTTCCTCTTATGGGATTGGCAATCCTTTTCACTGCCTATTTTCTCGTTGCGATAACTCAAAGGAGTTCCAGTGAAACAACGCTTTAACGAAGTGGCGCCTATCTATGATACTCTTTTTCCTCCCCATATAAGCCAACATCTCTTTACAGAACGTTTGCGCCTGATTAAGAAATATTTTTCTCCTCCCGCAAAAATTCTTGATGCGGGCTGTGGCACGGGGATTCTTCTTTCTCGGCTTCTTGCCGAAGGATACGATGCGTGGGGCATCGATCTTTCAGCCTCTATGATAAAAATCGCCCGACGACGGATTCCCGAACGAGCTATGAAAGGAGATCTCGCGAAAATACCCTATCCCGACCATACCTTTGATGGAGTCATCAGTATTGCCACACTTCACCACCTTGATAAATCCTTCTCTAAAGCCCTGTATGAAATGGCGCGAATCTTAAAACCAGGAGGAGTGATTCTTTTATGGGACCATAATTCTCTCAACCCCTACTGGCGGATTTTAATGAATAAAGTTCCTCAAGATACAGGAAAAGAGGTAATTTTCTCGGACAAACAAATTGTACGAGAACTCAGAAAAAATAAGATTCGGATTCTTCTTAATTGTAAGAAAGGCTTTCTTCCGGACTTTGCTCCTCTCTCGCTTATGCCTCTCTTTCTCTTCTTTGAAAAAGGACTTCAATGCCTTCCGATCTTTCATCATTTCTTAAGCCATACTGTTATTGTAGGAGAAAAAAATAATGTGGAACAATAAGAAGGTTTCTGTCATTTTTCCCACCTATAATGAAAAAGATTCTATGTATGCTTCTATTGAAGATTTTTTTTCCTCGGGATTTGTAGATGAGATCGTAGTAGTGAACAATAATGCCGCGGAAGGCACCGATGAAGAGGTAAGGAAAACTAATGCCCGCCTTGTATATGAAAAAAAGCAAGGGTATGGGTATGCAATATGGAAAGGTCTTGAAGAGGCTACCGGCGATTACCTCATTATCTCTGAACCCGATAACACCTTTTCAGGAAGAGATGTAATAAAACTTCTAGCCTACAGCGATGATTTTGATTATGTGTTAGGAACCAGAACAACCCGAGAACTTATCTGGGAAGGCGCTAATATGGGAGCATTTCTCAAATGGGGGAACTGGGCAGTGGCAAAAATGATGGAGATTCTCTATAATACCACCACTCTTACAGATGTTGGATGTACCATGCGCCTTCTGAAGAGAGAAGCCTATCGCAGAGTACAGCCTGCCTTTACAATAGGAACCCAACATTTTGGACCACAACTTACTATCTTATGCGTTAAAGCGGGAATACGAACTATTGAAATTCCAGTCAATTATCGTCCTAGAGTAGGACATTCTTCGGTTACAGGAAGTCTTAAAAAATCCCTTGTACTGGGATTCAAAATGATTGCTCTTATTCTCCTTTATCGGTTCAAAAAGATCCACTTTCCTTCTATAGACAAAAAAGCATGATACTTGCATATCACAGGATTAATCCCTGGTACTCAGATGATGCCCTGAGTGTTACTCCTGCCTCGTTCTCACGGCACATAGACTTTCTTCTCTCTAAAGGATTTTCTCCTCTTTCGTTAGCAAAATATATCAGAGAAGGGTATCCAGCCAAGACATTCTGTATCTCGTTTGATGATGGATATGCAGATAATTTTCACTTTGCCTGGCCCATTCTTCAAAAATATAGAATACGACCCATTATCTTTCTTTCTCTTCATTATATTGGAACCGAGAAACTCCTTCCCAGATACCACGACAAAGAAAAGGACCGATTCCTCTCGTGGAAAGAGGTACAAACTCTTTCTCGGGAAGGGGTGGATTTTGGCTCCCATGGGCTTACCCACCCTAAACTTACTTCACTTGATAGAAAAAAGATCTGGATAGAGCTTTTCCAATCTAAAAAGGAATTAGAACGAAATCTTGGAAAAAAAATAGAGTTCTTCTCTTATCCTTTCGGTGATTTCAATGATGCTATTGCCAATACAGTAAAAAATGCGGGATATACCGCAGCAGTCGTCACCTCTCGCGCATTAAAAAAACCCGATCCATACAGAATTCCCCGGGTCGGCATTTATGGACATAATTCTTTTCTGGTATACAGGATAAAGGTATGGAAAACCCTATTCGAAAAGATCTTCTCCTGATTTTTCTTCTTTCTTTTATAGTCAGAGCAGGGTTTGCGCTTTTTCTTCAGAACCATCTTTACTTTGACGATGAATATCATTACTTACAAATGGCTGACAACTTCCTTGCGGGAAAAGGACTCATTGTCGCAGAACATCTGAAAGCATACCGTCCTCCTCTCTATCCCATATTCCTTCTTTTTATGAAACGCATGGGACTTCACCTTATTCATATACGCCTTGTTCAGGCATTCATAGGCGCTTTTATTCCTGTTCTTATCGCAATTGCCGGAAAAAAGTTCTTCTCAAAAAAAACCGGGCTTATCGCTGGACTTATCTGTGGTATCTATCCTTTCTTTATCTACTATACAGGATTTCTTCTTACAGAGGTCTGTTTTATTCTTCTGACGGTTATCGCGGTTCTCTCTGCAATCAATGCCTTTGAGAAAAAAGCATGGCCACACGCTTTTATTGCAGGAATATGGCTTGGACTTGCAGGCCTTTGCAGACCTACCATGGAAGCCTTCTTTCCTTTTATTGCGCTCTACCTCTTCTTCTCTGTAAAGCCCTGGCAAGACAGAATCAGAAAAATAGGGCTTCTTTTCGCGGGATTCTTCCTTCTTCTTTCTCCATGGGTTGTAAGAAATTGGATCCATTTTCACAAACTTATTCCAGGAACCACCATGGGAGGAGGAGTCTTCTGGGAAGGGAATAATCCATATTCAGAGGGAGGCCCCTGTTCTTACTTTCCAGAAGGAATTTATGAGGTTCCCGAAGAACAACGCGATGCGATTCTCTACAAGATGACATTCTCTCATCTCCAAGAGAATCCTAAAAGAGCGCTATGGCTCCTTCAGAATAAATGGAAACGATTCTGGAATATTACTCCAAATGCAAAAGAGTTTGATAAGGGAATATATAGGATAGTAAGTACCCTCTCTTTTGGTATTCTTCTTCCCTTCTTTCTACTCGGATTTCTTCTTACCTTCTCAAACCGACAACTCCGTCTTATCCATATACTTATCATATTTTTTACCCTCTTTCATATCATAATGCTCGCTTCAATCCGCTACCGGATACCAATTGAACCCTTTATTATTCTCTTGGCTGTAGAAGGTTTCCAACGACTCCTTACCATGATCCGTACCACCCTGAAAAAATCTTCCCATGGTACAATGTCCCTACTATGAAACTATCAGTCATTATTCCGGTCTATAATGAAAAAGAGACTATCTCCTCACTTATCCAACAGGTACAAGCAGTTGCTGTAGATAAAGAGATTATTATTGTGGATGATGGGAGTAAAGATGGAACTTCAGAAGTTCTGAAGAAAATAGCATCACTCCATTCTCCTAAAGATCTTAAAGTTATTTTTATGGAGAAAAATAGCGGAAAAGGATCCGCAATACGCCGGGGAATAAAAGAGGTCAATGGTGATATTATCATTATTCAGGATGCAGACCTTGAATATGATCCCTTTGAATATCCTAAACTTATTGAACCTATTGTAGAAGGAAAAACATCGGTGGTCTATGGATCAAGGATTCTTGGTAGCAGAGCAAAATCTTCATGGTCATTCTATCTCGGTGGAAGAGTGCTCTCTCTCCTTGCGAATCTTCTGTATAATGCCCGTATTACCGATGAACCAACCTGTTATAAGGTATTCAAAGCAGAGATTCTTAAAGAAATTCCTCTGACATGCACAGGGTTTGAATTTTGTCCTGAGGTAACCGCAAAGGTAAGAAAAGCCGGGTATCGTATTATGGAGGTTCCTATCAGCTACTATCCAAGAAAAATCAGCGAAGGAAAAAAGATACGCCTAAAAGACGGTCTTATTGCAATCTGGACACTTCTTAAACTCAGATTTTTGCCGTGAAACAGATGATCTGCCCTCTATGTGGAAACAGAGCAAGAACAGTGTGGCACGAAAAAAAATATCAAGCATTTCGTTGTACTCTTTGTAAAGCCGCTTTTTTAGATCCTCTCCCTCCCACAAACAAAAATCATTATAATAAAAACTACTTTTCTCAATGGTACCTTTCAAATGCCCAAAAACGCATCGCCTACCTTAGCTCTATTCTAAAAGAGATCCCTGTTCTTTCTTCATCTCCGGCAACTCTTCTTGATGTAGGATGCGGAGCGGGATTTCTCCTTAAAATCATGCAAAACAGGGGATGGTCTGTAGAAGGACAAGATACCTCTCCATCCGCGGCCGCACTCTGTGAAAAAGAAGGATTTTCTATTTACCGACAGGATCTTTCTACACTCCAAGGAGAGGAAAAGTACGATGTGATCACACTCTTTGATGTAATCGCCCATATCTCCGATCCCTTAAGCTATCTTAAAGCATGTAAACGGCTTCTACGGAATAATGGAACCATTATCATTAAAACACCTCTGCACCCTCCCGCACTTTTCGCTCTCTGCCGCGCTCTTTCTTTTACAGGAAAGAGCAGATCTCTCCTCCATATTCCCGCGCAACTCTTTCATTTCACTCCACAATCTCTTGGTTCGCTTCTAAAACAGGAAGGATTCTCCGATATTCACCTTATTCTAAAACCAGAGGGAATGTTCCATGCTCCGGGAAGTATCGCCTTCATAATAAACAGAGTACTAAAAACCTTTACTCTTCACCGCACACTTATTCTTTATGGAAAAAAATAAAAGATCCCTCTATCTATCGTTGAAGAAAAGGCTAAAACCAGCCAACTCTTTTCTTGCTCTCGCTGGACTCTTTCTCTTATCTCTTTTCCTGCGATCCCTTTTTTTAAGCGCAAAATGCTTCTGGGCAGATGAAATGTGGCTTCTTGCCCTTGCGGAGCATGACCTTCTCTATATCCGCGATTATATTGCTATTACAGAGATCAATCCTCCTCTTTTTTATTGGATGATGAAAGGTTGGATACGTTTGGTCGGCACCAATGAAGCCGCAGTAAGAGTTATTCCTATGATATTCGGATCTCTTACGGTGCTATTGTTCTATTGGTTCCTTTCTTCTTTTACCACTAGAAAAAGGGCTTTTTGTGCCTCTCTACTTCTTGCCATCTCTCCATTTCATATTCTTTTTTCTCAACTTGCCAAAGTATATACAGTAATGGGATTCGTCCTTATTCTCTCCTTCTATCTTTTTGCGAAAACATTCAAAGAACCCAAAAACCTTTTTCTCTGGATACTTCTTGCTCTCACCAACAGCGCTCTTCTTTATCTCCATAATTTTGGTTGGATTGTCATTGCTATTGAAGGAATAACCTTTCTCTTCTTCCATCGGAAGGCATGGGTCCAGTGGATTCTTTCAAATGCTATTACCATTGCAATCTTTATTCCATGGCTACCCTATTTTTGGGGACAATATCTTCAGGCAGTGACCATCAACAAAGGTGGTCTTAATTCACAAATCACCAGAGTTGGATATACCTTCTTTACCTTTGTACTTGGCGAATCTATAAACCCGTTTACCTATATTATTTCAATTCCCGCGATTCTTCTTTTTCTCATGCTTTTTTCTCTCGGCCTCTTCACCATAGCGAAAGAACGATCCTTTCCAACCGCCTTTATTCTTACTGGCATTGCTGTTCCATTGGGAATAAATTTTATAACCCCATTTTCATGGCCTCAAAACTTTATTCCCTTTCTGCCACTCTTTCTCTATACTATTGCCGCGGGAGTAGACTCTCTTAAAAGAAGAGCGCGGAAGACCGCAATAATATTGATAATCTTCTTTACTTCTGTTTCTCTTTATTTCTGGTATCAGGGAAACCCTTCTCAGCTTCATGATATTGCAAAAAATCTTCCCTATCAACAGATTACTGCCCAGATAGCCTCTGACCCCTCCGCAGAAATAATTATTACTACAGAACAACGAGAATTCATTGGTGCGGAAAAAATCTTTTCCTCTTTTGACTGGTATTACCATGGATCTCTTCCAGTAATAAGCTGGTATACCATCCCTCAAAAAAAGGCTTTATCAGAGATTCAAAAAGTCTTCCGTACAAAGAAAAGAGTATGGCTTCTTCTCCAATATAATGCGGGAATTGAGACAAACGATTTTATAAAAGAGTATCTGACAAAGCATACTACCTGTATCAAACGTTACTTTTTTCTCCATAACGAACGGATTATTCAAGGGCGAATCTTAAAAAACCTTCCCAGATATTATTACTTTTTTGAACTTTACCTTTTTGAAAGGAAGAGTGACCTATGAAAAAAATTGTTATTACCGGAGGAGCGGGCTTTATTGGAATAAATCTTGCAGAAGCATTGCTCCTATCAGAAAAAAACCATGTCTTCATCTATGACAACCTTTCACGAAAAAATACAGAAGAAAACATCCGTTGGCTCCTCTCACAGAAGAATCCTCGTCTTACCTTTATCCAAGGAGATGTCCGAGATTATCAAAAATTACAAGAAACCTTTTCCGAAGCAAAGGAGATCTATCATCTTGCCGCGCAGGTAGCGGTTACTACCTCGGTACTAGATCCTATTACAGATTTTTCAGTCAATGCCGAAGGAACACTATACTGCCTTGAAGCATGCCGTAAGGTTGCGCCAGAGGCCTTTTTTCTCTATAGTTCTACCAATAAAGTCTATGGAAAACTCTCATTTCTAAAACTCAAAAAAACATCAACCCGTTATATGCTTCTTGAGAAGAAAAAAGGTATCTCTGAACACGAGCCACTTGATTTTTATTCTCCCTATGGAAATTCTAAAGGAGCCGCAGATCAATATACTCGCGACTATAACCGTATTTATGGAATGAAAACCTTGGTATTGCGCCAATCCTGTATTTATGGAGACCACCAAAGAGGCACAGAAGATCAAGGATGGGTTGCCTATTTTATGATACGGGGAATTTTAAACCAGCCAATTACTCTCTATGGCGATGGAAAACAGGTACGAGACCTTCTTTATGTAAAGGATCTTGTAAATCTCTATTTACGCGCCGCAAAGAATATAGAAAAAGTAAAGGGACGTATCTACACAGTGGGTGGAGGAAGCGAAAATACTTTCTCTCTTCTTGAGATGATTGAGTTCCTTGAAACACTTCTTAAGAAAAAGATTCTCTATTCCTTTGAAGAGTGGAGACCTGGAGATCAAAAGATCTTTATCAGTGATAACAGTGCGGTTATGCGAGATTTGAGGTGGGAGATTCAATATCCGGCAAAAAAAGGATTAACCGCCCTATACCGATGGATCTCATCCAATCTTGATTCCATAAAAAAATCAGCTCTTTTCTAAGAAAGATCTGTGATCTTCGGCCACCTCTTAATCCTTAAGATATTTCTGAATTTCTAAAGAAAAAAAAATGCAGAGCACGCGTTGTTTCCGACATCGTATGCGAGAAAGAGCGCTGTGAAAGAGAAAAAGAGCCAATATGCGGCGCGATGAAGGGTTCCAAAGGAAAGAGAAGAAAAAAAGCTATCAATGATATAGGCTTATAAATAAGAAAGTAAGGTATAATGGTATGGTTCTCTACTCGCAAGGTACCTGTCTTTACAGAAAAGGAGAAGCATGAAACAGATCGGTGTAATCGGAGCAGGTCATGTTGGACTTGTAACCGGCGCCTGTTTTGCACACCTTGGACACTCAGTCATCATCGCGGACAATGATAGAAGAAAGATTGAAGAGCTTAAAAAACTCCAACTCCCTTTTTTTGAACCAGGACTTGAACCATTGGTTAAAAAGGCTGTTTCAGCCCATCGTCTCTCTTTTACTACCTCTATCTCACAACTTACCGCAGAGAGTGAAATAATTTTTATTGCGGTCGGAACACCTTCAACATCTACTGGAAGAGCTGACCTATCCTCTGTGGAACAGGTTACAGTTGAAATAGCCTCTGCACTGCGTTCCCTTGAACAGAAAGAGAGAAAGAAACAGTATAGAGTTATCGTGGAAAAAAGTACGGTGCCAGTCCTTACCGGAGAATGGGTTCAACGTACGCTTGCTCTCCTCGCGCCGGAAAAAGAGAATGTTGATATTGCGGCAAATCCTGAATTTTTACGTGAAGGAAATGCCATTGAAGATTTTTTCAAACCAGACAGAATCGTCATTGGAACAGAGAATATGCGGGCTGAAAAAATTTTTAGAGAACTCTACGCACCTCTCTCTGCTCCAATGATTTTTACCGATATTAAAAGCGCAGAACTTATTAAACATGCCTCAAACTCATTCCTTGCCTTAAAAATATCTTATATCAACGCAGTCTCTCAAATCTGTGAACGGGTCGGAGCAGATGTTACAAAAGTAGCGAAAGGAATGGGGCTTGACCATAGAATAGGAGGCGCATTTTTAGAGGCAGGCGCAGGATATGGAGGATCTTGCTTTTCAAAAGATATAAAGGCATTTATCGCTCTCGCGGAAGAGGTTCATTATCCATTCACACTTCTTAAAGAAGTAGAAGCTATTAACCGTCGCCAACAAGAAACAATTCTTCATAAAGCCAGAGAAATGCTTTGGAACCTAAAAGGAAAACGAATCGGGATTCTTGGGCTTTCTTTTAAGCCCAATACCGACGATATCCGGGAAAGCCCCGCTATCTTCCTACTTCAATCTCTTCATCAAGAAGGCGCCGCGCTACAATGTTACGATCCAAAAGCAATGAACAATATGAAGAGATTGCTTTCATTCCCTAAATATTGTAAAGATCCCTATACTGCCGCGCGAAATGCGCATCTTCTTATTCTTCTTACAGAATGGCAAGAGTTTAAAAAAATAGATTTTGTAGAGATAAAAAAAAGTATGAAAACTCCCCGTATCATAGATGGAAGAAACTTTTTTAATCCTTGCGACTTGCGAAATCTTGGCTTTATCTATAAGGGTATTGGAAGATGATACCAAAAAAACTAAAAGATCTTTCCGCAGAAAATCTTCTCTCACAAAATCACTCTTCCGCAAAAGGAGAAAGAATCGTATGAATCTTCTCATTACAGGCGGTGCAGGCTTTATCGGACGCCATCTCTGCGAATATTACCTCTCTCGCGGAGCACGTGTAACCTGTCTTGACAACCTTTGTACAGGATCTGAAAAGAATATCGCGGCATTCTCCGCAAATCCCGACTTTACCTTTCTTCAAGAAGATCTTATAACCTTTGATCTATCTTCTCTTTCTTCAGATTTTTCTCTTATCTTTCATTGCGCAAGCCCTGCCTCGCCTCCGGATTATTTTCGGCTTCCAATAGAAACACTCCGAGTGAACTCCATTGGTACAGAAAAATGTCTTAAGTTTGCTTTGCAACAGAAGGCCACAATTCTCTTCACATCCACCTCTGAAGTATATGGAGATCCCGCTATCGGCCTTCAAAACGAAGAATACTGGGGAAATGTCAACCCTATAGGACCTCGTTCAGTCTATGACGAAGCAAAACGGTATGGAGAAGCGTTGATGATGGCATACCACAGGTCATACCATGCAAATATACGGATAGTACGCATTTTTAATACCTATGGACCTTATATGAGAATTGAAGATGGAAGAGTAGTGCCAAACTTCATCGCGCAGGCTCTCTCGGGAAAAGCCCTTACTATTTATGGAGATGGAAACCAAACCAGAAGTTTCTGTTATATAGAAGATCTTATAAAAGGGATTACCCGAATTACCGAGATAGAATATCACCTTCCTGTAAATCTTGGGAATCCCTCTGAATTCACGGTTATTGAGCTTGCGAAACTTATACAAAACATCATAGGAGACACCTCTCTTTCATTTTTACCTCCGCTTGAAGATGATCCAAAACGAAGAAAACCAGATATTGCCAAAGCAATAAAACTATTGGGATGGCAACCGCAGATCTCTCTTAAGGAAGGATTGCAAAGAACAGTTGCCTATTTTACCGCACAAAAAGTATCCCCTTCACAATAAAAAAAGTATCTCCCAAAAGCGACATTACCACTAAAATGAGTTGCTAAGGTATACTGTAAAGCCAACAGAAAGAAGAAATATCGCGAAAAAAAGGATAGATGAATGAAGAAGATTCTTATTACCGGCGGCGCGGGATTTATCGGAAGCCATCTTGTGGACAGTCTTATCAAAAAAGGCTATCGCACCACTGTGTATGATAATCTTGATCCTCAAGTACACCAAGAAGGTATCCCACGCTATCTTAACCCCAAAACAGCATTTATCCATGGAGATATACGAGATGCTTCCTGTCTCTACGATGCGATAGCTGAACAAGACGCTATTTTTCACTTTGCCTCTGCGGTCGGAGTAGGGCAGTCGCAATATAAAATCAGCCACTATACAGGAGTTAACACCTTTGGAACCTCAGTACTTTTAGATCTTCTCGCAAACAAAAAACATCATGTAAAAAAAGTAATCGTTGCCTCCTCTATGAGTATATATGGCGAAGGACTATACCTGTGCGAAACATGCGGAACGATAAAACCTCCTCTGCGCGAAATACGACGCGGGAAAAAGGAAACCAGCGCGTTTTGGGAACCGAAATGTCCTCATTGCACAAAGCCTCTTATGCCGATACCCACCACCGAACAAACCACTCTACAACCCAATTCAGTGTACGCCTTCGGGAAACGCCATCAGGAGGAGCTCTCTTTACTCATTGGAAAAACCTATGGAATTCCAGTAGTTGCCCTGAGGTTTTTCAACGTCTACGGACCACGACAAAATCTTTCCAATCCTTATACCGGCGTATGCGCTATCTTTCTTAGCAGAATTAAAAATAATCAACCGCCGATTATTTATGAAGACGGCAATCAAACCCGAGACTTTATTTGGATTGACGATATTGTACGAGCAAATCTTTTGGCCCTTGAAAATAAAGAGCTCAAGAATGAAATCATCAATATTGGTAGCGGCACTCCGGTTCGTATTAAAGACATTGCCCTTCTTCTTGCCGAACAACTCCATAAAAAGATCTCACCCAATATTTCATTCTCTTTCCGGAAAGGCGATGTCCGACACTGTTTTGCGGATATAAAAAAAGCAAAAACTCTTCTTGGATTTACTCCCAGGGTCTCTCTTCAAGAAGGCCTTAGCATTCTTGGAGAATGGTCTGAAACAATAGAGGCCTCCGACCGATTTCTTCAGGCTGAAAAAGAGATAAAAGAAAAAAAACTTGTGGTGTAATATGAGATTAAGTATGATCATTCCCGCGCAAAACGAGGAAGAAAATCTTGGCGTCACCCTCGCAAATTTTGTTGGTATCGCGGAAACAGAAGATCTTGAAATAATAGTGGTAGACGACCATTCCAAAGATAATACCTTCCGCATCGCAAAAGAATTTTCTGATATTCATCCTCAAGTAAGGGTTGTAAAAAACGATAAAAATCCCGGCTTTGCAAATGCGCTTCTTACAGGATTCCACGCGGCAAAAGGAGAATTTGTTTTACCTGTGATGGCAGATAATTGCGATGATCCTTCCACAATCCCCCTTATGCTTGAAAAAATTTCTCTCGGGTATGATATTGTCTGCGGTTCTCGGTATATGAAAGGCGGAAAAAAGTATAGAGGACCGTTCATACAGGGCTTCTTCTCGCGATGTGTAGGGCTATCTCTCTATACCCTCGCTCATATCCCTACCCATGATATTTCCAATGCCTTCAAAGCATACAGAAAAAGTATTCTTCTTTCTCTTGATTTTGTGGAGGAGGGGTTTGCGATCTCTATGGAAGCAAGTCTGCGATTTCTTGCGAAAGGAGCAGTTATGACAGAGGTTCCCACGATATGGCGAGGAAGAAAAAAAGGAGTGTCAAAATTCAAAATTCGCAAAACATTTCCTTATATACGGCTCTTTTTTACCGCATTTAGAAAAAAATGGATATCTCAATAGTTGTTCCTGCCTATAATGAAGAAAAACGGATTATTCCTACACTTAACGAAATATCCGCATACTTTAAGGCAAGGAAAAAAAACTTTGAAATCATTGTGGTTAACGATGGAAGCAGTGACAACACGCAACAGATCATTGAACGATTCTGCCGGGAAAATCGCGAAACTATACTTCTTTCCCTTGAAAAAAATAGCGGAAAAGGCGCTGCGGTAAAGGCAGGAGTTCTCCATGCGCATGGTGCGCTTATTCTCTTTTCAGATTCTGATCTTTCAACTCCTATCAAAGAGTTTGAAAAATTAGAGTATGCGCTCACTGTCGGTGCAGATATTGCCATTGGCTCCCGGAGAATGAAAGAATCTATTATTCCTGTTCCACAACCCTGGCACAGAAGAATCGCGGGATCTCTTTTCCCTCTCTTTGTCCGCCTTATTGCGCTTCCCTCTTTTTATGATACGCAATGCGGATTCAAACTCTTTCGTGCTTCTGCCGCCAAAAATATCTTTTCTCAGCTTACTATTGAAGGCTTTGCGTTTGATGTGGAAATACTAAAAATCGCACTCTGCCAAGGATGGAAAATCCGTGAAGTTCCAATAACATGGCGTAATGCTCCTGGTTCTTCAGTAAAACTAATACGAGATTCCTTTATAATGACAAGAGACCTTATAAAAATAGGATTCTCAAAAAAATGAAAAAAAAACTATTGCTCATTGCCACTACGGGACTCTTTTCTCTCTTTGGTATCATTGGAATACAATGGGGCATTCCCGGTACCATTGGTCTTCATTCTTTTTATTCTTCGCCTTCTGATGCGAAAGCTCTTCTGAAAGGAGTTACAAAAGAGTATGTGCAAGACAGTTGGAATATCTCAAAAACAGAAGAACCTTTCCGTAAAGTACCCAGATCACATTTTAATATTATCCGATCCTTTCATCCCGACGAACATAATATTATTAAAAGTATCAGCAATATGCATCCCAAGAAAAGAGATTTTAATCCTCATTTTTTTGAATATCCTTCCTGCTATATCTATTCTGTCGCAATATTTCTGAAGAGCCTTGAACTATGCAATAAAATTACCCTTACTCCAAGTCTTGAATATTATTTTTCAAACCCGCGCGATATGGGAACCATCTATTTAGCGGGGCGTCTGCTAACCTTTCTCTATGGAGCCGCCGCAGTAATTCTTCTTTTTCTTACTACCTCTCAACTCTGGGGAACAGTGGCAGGGTTCAGCGCAAGCGCTCTTATGATAGCAAGCCCTGTCTTTCTTCTTAACAGCCACTATATGGCGGTTGATGTTCCCATGGTATTCTGGATCTCTCTCTTCTTTTTTCTGTTTGTGCGGTTTCAGCAAAAAAAAAGCCGCCTCTTGTTCCTTGCGGCCTGTGCGGCTCTTGGATTTGCCGCAAGCACAAAATATCCCGCAATCACATTACTGCCCCTGATTTTTTTTAGATGTGCGGTTCCCAAACAAGAAAAACGAGCCGCACAGAAAGATCTCCTACTCGGACTGCTTATAATACTATGCGCTTTCTTCCTCGCAAGCCCCTATATTCTTCTTGCAAAAAGAGAGTTTTTCCGCGATTTTCTCTATCAGATCGGTGCGCGAGGTATGGGATCTCGCTTTAGTATAGAGAGATTCGCACTCTCCCGGTTTTTAGTTCCATTATGGGCAGGACACTTTCTTATGCTCCTTCCCGCATTTCTCGGAATTCTACTCTCCCTCTTACGACGCTCTAAAAAAGATATTCTTCTTTTGACGGCCATTATCTGTGCCTCGCTCCCTCTTCTTGCGGCCTCCGGTACCTTATATGCCAGATATTTTCTTCTTCTCACTCCGTTTCTTTCTATTGCGGGCGCCTCGTTTATCGCACAGTTTCAGAAGAAGAAAATCTTTCTTCTTTTCTTCTGGATCTTTCTTAGCGCAAGCCTTACAAAATCACTCGCTTATTCTATGGGAATGTCTCGTCAAGACCCCAGAACCTCTTCGGCGCAATGGATAGAAGAGAAGATTCCTCCACACTCCCTTATCGCCTTTACCAAAGATCCATGGATATTTGAGGTTCCTCCGGTAAACCCCTTTTTGTATCAGGTTTTGATTACATCTTCTGAGAAGATCAACACACTTCCCCACAATACTTTTCTTGTGGTAAGCGATCTGCAATGGTTCACAGAAAGCGGTTTACGCAATGTAGCAACAGAAGAGGCGCTCTCTCTCTTTCAAAAGAAGGGATATACCCTTATTCATACTTTTCGCAATAGGCCATCCTTTTATGGAATCCCATTTGATCACAACCTTACTGTTCATGATATGCTTTATACCCATCCGGAAATCTTTATTCTTCAACGTCAATAATTTCTATGTTTCAATATACCCTCGCCCAAAAAAAAATAGCTAAATTTCCCCTTAAAAATAGAGAAGAGGCAAAACTTTTAGGCGTCTCTAAAAAAACAGGAGGCCTTCAAGAATATATTTTTCGGGATCTTCCCTCTCTGCTTTCCTCAAAAGATCTCCTTCTTTTGAATAATGCAAAGGTTGTCAACGCGCGACTTAGAGGAAGAAAGATAAGCGGAGGAAAGGCAGAGCTCTTTCTCCTTCATAAAAACAGGAAAGAATGGACGGTTCTTCTTAGGGGAAACCTTAAAGAAGGAGACCGTGTCCTGATAGGACCCATGGAGGTCGCAATCGGACCCAGACGCGAAGATGGCACTTCTATCGTTGAATTTCCTGTTTCAGAGAAGGAACTTTTCGCTCTTGGAGAGATTCCGCTTCCGCCTTATCTAAAAAGAATGCCTGTAGAGGAAGATAGCGAATGGTACCAAACAGTATATGCAAAAAACGAAGGAGCCCTCGCCGCGCCCACGGCAGGACTTCACTTCACAGAATCCATAATTGACGCGCTTGAAAAAAGAGGTGTTCAAAGATCTTTTCTTACCCTTTACCTCGGATGGGCTTCATTTAAAATTCTAAAAGGATCAGAAGAGAGTGTGCCAGAAGAATCTTATTTAATTCCAAAAGAAACAATAGAGGAAATATACAGAACAAAAGAGAGAGGAGGCCGAATCATTGCGGTAGGAACCAGTACAGTACGAGCCCTTGAATCATACGCGAAGAGATTGAAACAAACAGAACAACTGCAAAAAACCGATCTTTTTATAAAGCCGGGATTTACATTTTCACTCGTTGACGCTATGATAACCAATTTTCATCTTCCGGGTTCAACCCATCTTTCCATGGTATGCGCTTTCGGAGGAGAGGATTACATACGCCTTGCGTATGAGTTTGCGATCTCCCACGATTATCGCTTTTATTCCTACGGTGATGCGATGATTATTCTTTAAAAAAATAAGGGAAAAAGCGAAAAAAAAGAAAGATATGGTACAGTAGTATAAAAAAAAGGTGATTCTTCCTTATTCTTTAATTACAGGCGATAAGAATGCAGAACTTTCAGATAGAGGCGAAAGATAAAAACTCCCTTGCGAGAACCGGATCTATTTCAACGCCGCATGGCAAGGTGGAAACTCCTTGTTTCATGCCGGTTGCCACTTATGGAACCGTAAAAGCTCTCTCTTCGGAAGAGGTTCGGGAGATGGGCTATCGTATGATTATCGCCAATGCCTATCACCTCTCTCTGAAACCAGGAGTACAGATCATCGCGAAATCAGGCTCTCTGCATCGTTTTATGCAATGGGACCTTCCTATTGTAACTGATAGCGGCGGATTTCAAATCTTTAGCCTGAAACGAGTAACCATTACAGAAGAGGGAGTTGAATTCCGTTCAGATTTTGATGGGTCCCTTCATTTCCTTACTCCTGAATCCTGTATGGAGATTGAAGGTGCCATTGGAGCGGATATTGCGATGAGCCTTGATTATTGTCCCAAAATCTGGGATAATTATGAAGAAATAGTTCATAGCGTTCGGATTACTAGCGCCTGGGCAAAGCGTTGCATGCATGCGCATACAGGATTTTCCCAAACAGGAAAAGAACAGGCGTTATGGGGCATTCTTCAGGGAGGAATATATCCCGAACTCCGTCGGCAATCCTTGGAAGCTCTTGAAGAATGTAACTTTCCGGGATATGGGTTTGGAGGGTTGAGTATCGGAGAACCCAAAGAAAAAAGTACAGAGACTGTATCATTCCTCTCTGAGATTGTGCCAGAGAATAAGGTCAGATACTTTATGGGTCTCGGAATGCCGGAACAGTTGGTGGAAATGGTATCGCTCGGTGTTGACCTGTTTGACTGCGGCATGCCTACCCATATAGCCAGAAACGGCACCACACTCAGTTGGAAAGGAAAGTTTAATATTAAAAGCGCCAAATGCAGGGAAGAGTCTGGGCCTCTTGACGATACGTGCAAATGTATTGTGTGTCAACGCTACTCGCGGGCATATATCCGCCACCTCTTTCATGCGAAGGAAATTCTTGGAATGCGGCTTAATTCCTATCATAACCTCTATTTTCTTGCGGCATTAATGAAACGGATACGAAGTGAAATCGCACAGGGGACTTTTTCATCCTTCAAAAAAAAATTTTTAGAAGAGTATTTTCAAAATAAATAAAGAATCTTTTCAATAGCGTGAGGGCCGATGCTTTCACGTGGAACCTTTTTTGTACATACCTCACAGGAGGATTATTATGGGACAGGCTGCGCAAGCCACAGGCGGGGGACCTTCAATATTAGGTCCGATTTTACCTCTTTTATTGATTTTTATTATATTTTATTTTCTCCTTATTATGCCTCAGCAAAAGAAGGAAAAACATCGCCGGGAAATGCTTGAAAATATTAAACGAGGAGATAAAGTCATTACCATTGGCGGCATTGTGGGAACCGTTGATGAAATAAAGGGAAAAATTGTCGCAATAAAAATTGCAGACAATACTGTAATAGAGGTATTAAAAACCGCAGTTTCGCAAATGTTCCCTGACAAGGAGAAAAAGTGAATGCTGGATATTTTGACGTTCGCAATGGATGCGCAGGAGATATGATTGCGGCCGCGCTTGTTACCTGCGGCGATGAGATGCAATTACGGGAAGAACTTAAAAAAGTTGATTTTCCCCATCCATTTGAACTCAAAATAGAAAGGGTGTCCCGCCATAATCCTGTGGGGCACCCCTTTGAAGCAACACGGTTTCAGGTGATTCCTGCAGAAAAAGAGCATGGAAGGCATTATATTGATATTCTGCAAATCTTTGAAAAAAGCTTGCTCTCTCTCTCTGTAAAAAAGAGAATTTTCTCAATTCTTGATGTACTTGCAGTCGCGGAAGCTACTGTGCATGGCGAAACAAAAGAGACCGTCCACTTTCACGAAGTAGGACAGACCGATGCCCTCGTAGAAATTGCATCCGCGGCAATACTTCTTGAACAAATGGAGGTTGCCACTCTTGCTTCTTCTCCTGTGGGGCTTTCCTGTACAGCGCCCGCAACCCTTGAAATGGCAAAAGGAGTACCGACACTCTTTAAGGATATACCCTTTGAAATCACCACTCCGACAGGAATGGCGATCATCAAAGGAAGTGTTTCTTCTTTTGATATGCCAAAACCAATGAACCTTATCCAGCATGGATTCGGAGCAGGAGAAAATCTTTCTGTATCACCGAATGTTCTGACCTTTGCTCTCGGAGCCACAAAAACAAGCGCTTCCGTAGAGACTATCGCCGTGGTAGAAACCACAATAGACGACAGCAACCCCATCCTCTTTGAAAGTCTTCTTGAAGATCTCCATGCGGCAGGCGCGTTAGAAGTAACCTTCTTTTCTGGTACCGCGAAAAAAAGCAGACCCGCCTTTTCTCTTAGAGCCCTCTGCGAACCCGACAAAACAGAAGCGATCGCCGAAATATTTTTCCGTTCTAGTACCACGCTCGGTGTACGGTTTAGAGAAGAATCACGCTATGTACTAGAACGCTCCACAAAAAAGGTATCTACGAAGTGGGGCGAGATAACGGTAAAAATAGGATATTATGCAGGAAAACCGATAAACGCGCTTCCTGAATATGAAGAATGTAAAGCGGCGGCAAGGCTCCACAATGTTCCGGTAAAAACCGTATTCCACGATACAATCCGTGCGATAGATTTTTAACAACCCTCAAAAAAAGGTATAATATAGAGTTTTATTCCTTTGAAAGCAAGACCTTTAGGAATGAATCGTTATAAATCGGATAAAGAAGGATTCTCTCAACAAATATGCCATCCACGAAAGAATAAGAAGAGAGGGAAGGCATAAAGTATGGGTCGGTATGATGATGCCAGAAAGATATGTATTTAAGGAAATTGAAACAAAATGGTACCAACGATGGGAAGAGTCAGGGGCTTTTGGAAATATCCATAAAGATGCGGAACCCTATGTGATTGTCATTCCTCCTCCCAACATTACCGGTGCCCTTCATATGGGACATGCCTTAAATAATACCATCCAGGATATCCTGATACGATGGAAACGGATGTCGGGATTTGATGCGCTTTGGGTCCCTGGAACCGACCACGCAGGAATAGCCACACAAAATGTGGTAGAAAAAGAGATCGCAAAAGAAGGGCTCTCCCGCGAAACACTCGGAAGGGAAAAGTTTGAAGAACGCCTTTGGCAATGGCGCCATAAATATGGAGACACCATTATTCTTCAACTCAAACGTCTCGGCGCTTCCTGCGATTGGAACCGACTCTGTTTTACGCTTGATGAAAACTTTTCTCTCGCGGTAAGAACAGTCTTTGTAAAGCTCTATCAAAAAGGACTTATTTACCGGGGGCATAGAATTATCAACTGGTGTCCCCGATGCGCGACCGCGCTCTCCGATGAAGAAACCACCTACCTTGATGAAGAGACCTCTCTCTATTATATTGCCTATCCGGGATTAAACGGCGCTTCTCTCGCTATCGCTACCACAAGGCCTGAAACAATGCTCGGAGATACTGCGGTAGCTGTCCATCCGAACGACACTCGCTATAGCGCGTTTATAGGAGGGGTTCTCCGGCTTCCTCTTACTGAACGGGAAATCCCGGTCATTGCGGATGAAATGGTAGATCCAGAGTTCGGCACCGGAGCCGTTAAAGTAACGCCAGGGCATGATCCGAATGACTTTATTCTCGGAAAAAAACATCATCTCCCTTCTCGGGTTATTATGGATACCCGTGGAATCATGACGCAAGAAACAGAATCTTTTGCGGGTATGGACCGGTTTGCATGCAGAGAAGCGGTTGTCAACGCACTGAAAAAAGAGGGATTCCTTCTTAAGGTTGAACCCTATGAGACCCGTATTGGACATTGTTACCGCTGTAATACCGTCATTGAACCCTACCTTTCCGAACAATGGTTTGTGAAGATGAAAGATCTTGCACAACCTGCAATTGATGCAGTAGAGCAGGGGAACCTTTCTTTCTATCCGGATCGGTGGACAAAGGTCTATCTGAACTGGCTTGACAATATTCAAGACTGGTGTATAAGCCGACAACTCTGGTGGGGACACAGAATTCCGGTCTGGTACTGTAAAAAAGAAGATTGTCCGCCTATTGTTTCGGTTTCTCCACCGAAAAAATGTCCTGTTTGCGACAACAGCGACCTTACACAGGACCCTGATGTCCTTGACACATGGTTCTCTTCTTGGCTTTGGCCATTCGGCGTCTTTGGATGGCCCAACCCCACAGACGACCTTGCGAAGTATTATCCAACCAGCACACTTGCAACCGCACAGGAAATTATCTTTTTTTGGGTTGCCAGAATGGTAATGGCAGGCTTTGAATTTAAAGGAACCTGTCCATTTAAAGATGTTTATATCAATGGAACTGTCCGAGATTCCACAGGAAGGAAAATGAGTAAATCTCTCGGAAATTCAGTAGATCCACTTGAAATTATTGAAAAAACCGGAGCAGATTCTCTACGTTTCAGTCTTATTTCTTTAACTGGAATGGGACAAGATCTCTTTCTTCCGGAAGATTTTCACCTTAAAGGCCGCAATTTCCTTAATAAAATATGGAACTCTTTTAGATATATTCTCTTAAAATCAGGGAAAAACCATACAGAAAAAGTTATTATCAAGAAGATTTCTTCTGATTCTCAAGATTTTGAAATTCCCGAACAATGGATTCTTTCACGGCTTGAAGAAAGCATTATCAATGTTACCAAAGCATTGGAACAGTTTCGGTTTAATGAAGCGGCAGATACATTATATGGATTCTTCTGGCATGATTTTTGCGACTGGTACCTTGAATTTTCAAAGTTTCATAAAGAAGATTCTGACTACTTTATCCATACAGTCAAACCAGTTCTTTTTCATACACTTTTTCAATCTTTAAAACTCCTTCATCCATTTATTCCTTTTATCACCGAAGAGCTCTGGAACCGTGGAAAAGAGTATGTAGAACTTGAGGATTCACTCCTGATTACAAGTACGTGGCCCACACCAAATACAAAGGGATTAACATTCCCAGAAAGTTGCCGCGAAATGCAGAATATTCAAGATCTTATTGTAGAAATACGGGATCTCAAAAGTACCTTTAAGATTCCTCTTATGAAAGATCTTTCAGGTTCATGGAACAATATTCCCATTCTCCGAAACAAAACCGCGAAAAAACTGGTGGAATTTATGGCAAAAGTCTCTTTGTCAGAGAGCTCGTCCGAACCGGAGAAACGTGAAGATACCCTTCTTAAAAACTGGGAGGGCGGATGGTTTACACTCCATTTTGAAGGATTGGTAGATTTCTCCAAAGAAGCGAAGAAACTCCGTAACACCATAGAAAAAAATCGTGAGTACCTTGAACAATTAAAGAAAAAATTGCATAATGCCGCATTTCTTACCAATGCGCCGGCCGCAATAGTAGAAAGAACTCGTTCTCAACAGGAACGGATCATACAGGAAACAGAACAAATGGAACAGGATTTATCTCTTCTTACCAGGGAGTAATTATGTATGCGGTCATTGGACTTTCAGGAAAACAATATCTTGTTCGGGAAGGAGATCTTATTGAATCATTCAAAATCGGAAAGAAAGAAGGAGAAGCCTTTACTATTACCGATATTCGGCTTTTAGGAAAAGATGATGATACTGTTATCACCGATGCGGAAAGTCTTTCTCATTATGAAGTAAGCGCACAGATCCTTCAGGAGAAAAAGGGAAAAAAGGTCTATTCTTTCAAGAAAAAGGCAAAAACCGGCTACTCGCGCGGAGTAGGCCATCGCGACCAGATTGCGGTAATTAAAATAGAGAAAATTATAGAAAAATAATATGATAGCTTCCTTGCGATTTATTCAAGATACGGTTCGCGCGGAAAAAGGAATGCTGATCGCATGCAGAGATCGGTCGGACGCGGAGGTGGAAGAACGTATCCGTGAAATGAGATCGTTGGCGCATACTCTTGGAATAGATTGTAGCCATACCGCGATCTGCAGAAAACCCGCAAAACCTCATCCTGCATCCTGGCTTGGCAAAGGAAAAGTTGAGGAATTGCGCGAGACCATCGCCATTGAAAAGATTGACACCGTACTCTTTGAAGACGATCTTTCTCCGGTACAGCAGAGAAATTTAGAAGAAGCATGGAAGGTACAGGTTATTGATAGAACATGGCTTATTCTTCTTATCTTTGGGCGCCACGCGGTAAGCAGAGAAGGAAAACTTCAAGTGGAACTCGCCCAGCTTTCCTATCTCTTGCCACGGCTTTCTGGTTCTACCGAATACTTGTCTCGCCTTGGAGGTACCATAGGCACAAAAGGTCCCGGAGAACAGAAACTTGAAATCTACCGACGGCGCACACGAGATCGTATTCATCTGCTCTCAAAAAAAATTCAAGACATTGAAAAACATAGAACCATAGTGCGACAATCTCGGGAACGATCAATGATTCCAGAGGTTACCCTACTTGGATATACCAATGCGGGAAAAAGTACTATTTTAAATGCCTTGACAGAAACAAAAGATGCCGCGGCAAACAATAGACTCTTTGCCACGCTTGATCCCCTTACCAGAATAGTGCAACTTAGCAAAAACAGGGTATGTCTTGTCTCTGACACAGTAGGAGTACTCGCCAATCTTCCACACACTCTTATCGCGGCTTTTCGCACCACGCTTGATCAGGCAAAACATGCCAAGGTTCTTATTGCTGTATACGATACCATGGCAACTATGATAAAACGGCAGATAACAACAGTCTCAGAGGTTGTGAAAACTTTAGAAATCACTGCCACACCCACCATAAATGTTTTTAATAAAATTGATCTTCTTTCTCCTGGAGAACTTCGTACAATGCGCGCCGAATATCCGCACGCAATATTTCTTTCCGCTAAAACCAGCGCGGGAATTGAAGATCTGAAATTTCACCTTGAAGAGAAATTGTATGCTATTTCCGATTCCTGAAAAGTATATTGAGAATATAAAAAAAATCGGCGAAGTAATTAACCGTAACCATTCCTTTCTTCTGACCACTCATCAGGGAATTGATGGCGACGGATTTGGATGCGAACTTGCCTTCTTATCGCTTTTGAAGTCTATGGAAAAAAAATGCGTAGTGGTAAACGATCATTCTGTGCCAGAACTCTATATGTTTCTTCCGGGTGCAAAAGAAGTGCTTCTGCCTAAAAGAGTAACTGCCTCTTTTTCTCCTCAGGTAATTATTGTATTTGACTGTGCAGATAGCGCAAGAGTAGGATCCACACAATCTTTTTTTACTTCTGAAAGCCTAGTTATCAATATTGACCATCATCCTGGAAACACAGAGTTTGGAGATATTAATTGGGTAGATCCTGTTGCCTCCTCGGTAGGAGAGATGTGCGTAATGCTCCTTTCACAACTCTCTTTTCCCTTCACCAAAGAGATTGCAGAATGTCTCTATGTTTCTCTTATGACCGATACAGGAGGATTTAGGTACCATCTTACTTCCTATACCTTTAAGATCGCCGATTTTCTTATGCGAAAAGGCGCTGACCCAGAACTTCTCGCGAGACGGATCTATTATGAATTTTCTCCCGCCAGAATGAAACTTCTCAGCCGAGCCCTAACAACAATGAAGATAGATGAAGAAATGGGTATTGCGTTAATTTCCATTCAAAAAGATCTATACAACGAAACAGGAGCAAAAGAAGAAGATACAGAAGGAATTATAGATATTCTTAGATCTGTCAAAGGCATTGATATTGCATGCCTTCTTAAAGAACGCAATAGTGAAATAAAAGTAAGCCTCAGAAGCAATCCTTCTGTGAATGTAAAAGAAATTGCCCATTATTTCAATGGCGGCGGACATACACAGGCGGCAGGATTTTCTCTGCCGGGGATGACTATTCCAGAAGCGGAAAAAACTATTCTTACCTATCTCAGGAATCATTATGGACGGATTCATCAACATTAATAAACCTTCGGGAATCACCTCCTATGATGTGATCCGTTTCCTTAAAAAAAGGTTTCATATTCAAGAAAAAATCGGACATACCGGAACCCTTGATCCCTTGGCGTCTGGAGTTCTTGTAATCTGTATCGGCAAAGCAACTAAAAGCGCTCCGCTCTTCCTTGAAATGGAAAAAGAGTATCTTGCAACCATGCGGTTAGGGCTTACCACCGATACCGACGATAGTGAGGGAAAAGTTCTTTCCACTGCCTCCTGGGAAGGAATCACAGAAGAAGAAATTTATCAGGCGGCCACGCGGTTTTCAGGAAAAATATCTCAAATTCCACCTGTTGTGTCAGCCATTCGCGTTGGCGGAACCCGACTCTATGCCCTCCATAGAAAAGGTCAGAAAGTTACTCCTCCTAAGAAAACCGTTACCATTTATCGGCTTCATCTTACCCAGATTAAGCTTCCCTTTATCTCGTTTGAGGTAACTTGTTCTCGCGGAACATATATACGGGCGCTCTGCCGCGATATAGGCGCCGCGCTTGGCTGTGGCGGAACCCAAACCGCGCTCATTCGGAAACGGGTTGGATCTTTTACATTGGATCAAAGTGTCTCTCTTGAAATCATAGAACAAACAGGAATGTCTACCCATCTTATACCTTTGGGAGCTCTATCGCAATGGAAGAAAAACTTATCATAAGCGTTTCCGGAATTAGAGGCATTTATGGAAAAGCTCTAAACTGCACCAAAGCGCTGACATTAGGAAGGGCATTCGGACTTTTCTGTAAAGGAAAAGAGATCTATCTTGGCGCAGATACCCGCCTTAGCGGCGATGCGCTAAAACATGCCTTTACAGCCGGAGTTCTTGAAGCGGGAAACAATCTAAAAGATCTTGGCATTGTGCCCACTCCAGTAGTTGAGTTTATGGTTGAAAAGAACCCATCGCATTGCGCCGCTGTAATCACCGCCAGCCATAACACGCAAGAATATAATGGTATCAAGTTTCTTGGAGAAACAGGAACCTTTCTCAATGAAGAAGAGTTTGCGGAATTTCTTGCTTTGTACAAAGAATCTCCTTATCCCGACAATAGAGATCCAGGAAGAATAGAAATTGCTCCCAATCCGTTCAACGACTTTGCCGCCACGCTCTTTTCTCTTATAGATATTGAAGCTATCCAACAACGGAAGTTTCATGTTGTCGTGGATCCCTGTAATGGCGTGGGCGCCCTCTATTCAGCCCAATTTCTTGAAAATCTTGGATGTACAGTAACAATGATTAATGATTTTCCTCCCGGCATCTTCGCACATAATCCAGAACCCAAAGCAGTCCATCTTACCGATCTTTTAAGAAAAGTGCCAGAAATAGGTGCGGATATCGGGTTTGCGCAAGATCCAGACGGAGATCGTCTTGTTTTAGTGGATGAAAAGGGTAGAATCGCCGATGAAGAACGCGGAGTTGCGCTCTTGCTCGGGTATCTTGTAGAACGAACAAAGAAAAAGAATCCTGTGGTGGTAGTCAATCATTCCACCTCATCTTTGGTTGACTATGCCTGCCGACTATGGGGAGGCTCGGTTGTCCGTTCAAAAGTAGGAGAAGTACATGTGGTAACCGCAATGAGAAAAGTCGGAGCCATCGCGGGAGGGGAGGGCAGTGGCGGTATTATCTTCCCGGAATTTCACGCAGGAAGAGATAGTTTTGCCGGTATGGCGCTCATCTTGGAATGCCTCGCAAAGAAAAAAAGTCTTCTTTCAGATCTTCTTGCTCTTCTTCCTTCCCGAAGCCTTATCAAAGATACCTTTCCTCTTCCGGACAGGCCGTTAGGCATGCTCTTTGCAAAGATTGAAGAGTCGTTTCCAAAAATTCCTGTTATCCGTGAAGATGGATTGAAACTTCTCTTTTCAGAAAAAGAATGGGCGCATATTAGACCCTCTAATACAGAACCATTTGTACGGATTTATGTGGAAGCAGAGAATGAACCTCAAGCAAAAATGCGTAGAGATCAGATAAAAGAGATTATTTTTAGGGCTGAGAAGAATAAAACTTTCTAAGAATCGCCATTGCTTCTTCCACCTCATCCACTACAGTAAAGAGCAATCTATCTTCCGGAGAAATATATCCTTCGGCGAGAAGCGTCTCCTCAATCCATTTTACAAGAGGGTCCCAGTAGGAGTTGCCTACCAAAATAACCGGAAACTGTTCTGTACGGGCTGTCTGAATAAGACATACCGACTCAAACAACTCGTCAAGCGTACCAAAACCTCCGGGAAAAATAATGAATGCCTTTGAATATTTGACAAACATTACTTTCCGCACAAAAAAATGGCGAAAAGAGAGAAGATCTCTAATAAAAGGGTTTGGTTTCTGTTCCATTGGAAGTTCAATATTCAATCCAATAGAATCTCCTCCAGCTTCAAGAGCGCCCCTGTTTGCCGCCTCCATAATTCCCGGTCCGCCGCCAGTAACTACAGAATAGCCCTCCTTTGAAAGCAAGGAACCGAGTTTACGCGCCTTCTGATACCATGGATCGTTTGAGGGAACTCTTGCGGAACCCCATACAGAAACAGCATTCTCAAACTTTTCTAGGGTAGCGAATCCTTCAACAAATTCAGCCATAATACGAAATATTCTCCAGGCCTCGTTCTGAAAAGATTCTTGTTCAAGGCCTGGAAGTTTTTTTACTGTTTCAGATTTTTTATGATACATTTTCATCTCCTTTCTGAACCACCTTCAGACGAAGCCCGGAAAGAGCCACCACCTCTATTGTACTCCCTTCTGGAATAGGAGTATCGGAAAAAGCTGTCCAATATTCTCCGCGTACAAAGACCATCCCTTCGGGAGATAAAGAAGTAAGCGCTCTTCCTATCTCTCCAATCATTCCTTCATTACCGGTAGCGACTTTTCTTCTTCGTGTTACTGCCAAAAAAGAAAAAATTCCCCATAATAACAACGCGCTTGCCACAAGAAATGTTGCCACAAAAAAGGGTGAAACCACATAATCGCTTCCTGCGCCGCGCAAAAGCATCAAAGAACCCAATCCAAGAGAAATAAGCCCGGAAATCGCAAAGAGTCCGAATCCAGGGCTAAAAATTTCAACCAGAAAGAGAATCGTTCCCACAATCACAAGAAGAAGACCCGCAATACTCTGTGTAAAGGTCTGAAAAGCAAAGAAGGCAAGAATCAATGCAATCGTCCCCACAATTCCCGGAACCCCGAATCCAGGATGAGAAAACTCAATAATAATCCCCCATATCCCAATCATCATTAAGATATAGGCAATATGAGGTTCTCCAATAACCCGAAGAAGTTTTTCCGTCAATCCCGAAGTAATCTCTCGCACCTCAGCGCCTTTTACAGAAAGTCTCTCTTTTTTTCCAGAGGAAGAAAGAAAGGAGATCCTTTCCACACGATGAAGAAGGTCTGGAATATCGGTTGCCACGCAATCAATCACATTTTTGGATAAAGCCTCCGACGAAGTAATGGAAGAGGCCTCTGTTACCGCCTTTTCAGCCCAGATCGCATTTCGTCCCCTTTGCCGGGCTATTGACTGGATAAAACTTACTGTATCGTTCATTGCCTTTTTCTCCATTGTCTTGCCAATATCTCCTTCTATGCTTACAGGAGAGGCGGCGCCCACATTCGTAGCAGGAGCCATAGCGGCAATATGAGAGGCAAGAAGAATAAATGTTCCAGCAGAAGCACATTGCGCTCCCTGAGGCGCCACATAAGAGATAACAGGAACCTTTGAAGCAAAGATCTCCTGCACAATCTTTCTGGTAGAGGCAAGAAGACCGCCCGGAGTATCAAGAAGAAGGATTAAACAGGAAGCGCCCTCTTTTTCCGCGCGTGAGATCGCATGTTTTATCTGATACCAAGTAAAAGGAGTAATGGTTCCTTCCACGGAAAGGGTATAAAGAAAGGAAGAGCTTTCTTCCGCGAAAGAAGAGCGGCAATCCAATGTAAGGCCCGCAATAAAAAAGAAGAAGAGAAGAAGAGATATACAGAACTTCCTAACTTCCTTTTTCATTCTTCTCTCCTTTATTTTTCAGGTTGAAGATAGTTGGTTTCAATATCTTTTAAGAGTTTATATTCAAAACTATCCAACAATGCCTGCCAAGAGGCCTCAATGATATTCTCTGAAAGGCCTATCGTACCCCAAACACTCTTGTCATCATTGGATTCAATCAATACGCGAGTTACGGCAGCGGTTGCTTTTTCCGGGTGAAGGATCCTTACCTTATAGTCGGTCAATTTGATTGCTCCAAGGTCTGGGTAGAACTTCAAAAGAGCCTTTCTCAAGGCGGCATCAAGGGCATTCACCGGCCCATTCCCTTCGCTTGCGGTATGTTCAATTTCTTTGCCCACTTTAATTTTTACAGTAGCCTCGGAAACAATTTTTTTGCCTCGTTGTTCCACAATAACCCTGAATCCCTCAACCTCAAAGAGTTTTTTATATCCTCCTATTGCCCTGCGCACCATTAATTCAAACGATCCTTCCGCGGATTCAAATTGGTAGCCTTCATTTTCAAGCTGACCAATCATCGTAAGAATATCCTTCACCAAAGCTGGCTGTTCTGCAAGATCAAAAGATCCGAACTTCTGAAGAATAGCGCTTTTGCCAGAAAGTTCCGAAACAAGAATGCGGCGCTCGTTTCCAACTGCTTGCGGCAAAATATGTTCATAAGACAAAGGGTTCTTTGCCACTGCATCTATATGAACGCCACCTTTATGCGCAAATGCGCTTAAGCCCACAAAGGGCTGTGATGAACTTGGAACAAGATTCGCCAGCTCAGAGACCGTGCGAGAAAGAAGAGTAAGGGATTTCAGTTTTTCTTCAGGAACACAGAAATATCCCATCTTTAATTGCAAAATAGGAATTACCGACATTAAATCGCTATTTCCACAACGTTCTCCGTACCCGTTCATCGTGCCTTGCACATGGAATGCTCCGCATCTGACCGCTTCAAGAGAATTGGCAAGTGCAAGCCCTGAATCGTTGTGGCAATGAATTCCAAGAGGAACCGCACAGCATTCTTTAACTTTACAGATAATCTCTTCAATCTCAAAGGGGAGGGTGCCACCATTGGTATCACAGAGTACAATGCGTTCGGCGCCGCTTTCCGCGGCAGAAAGAATTGTCGCAAGGGCATAGGAAGAATCATTCTTAAAACCATCAAAAAAATGTTCCGCATCAAAAAAAACATGCATTCCGCATCCCACAAGAAATGAGACAGAATCTCTAATCATCTTAAGGTTTTCTTCCCGGGAAACTTTCAAGACCTCAGTAGCGTGAAGATCCCATGATTTTCCGAAAATGGTCACATAATCAGTGCCACTTTCTGCAAGACGACGGAGATTCTGATCTTCTTCGGGAAGAAGATTCTTTCGTCGGGTGCTTCCAAAGGCAACAATACGGGCGTGTTGAAACTTTTTCTTCCGGACCCGTTCAAAAAATGCAATATCTTTCGGATTAGAACCAGGGTAACCGCCTTCAATAAAATCCACACCGAATTCATCTAATTTTTCAGCAAGTCTTAATTTGTCAAGGAGAGTAAAAGAAACCGCTTCTCCTTGAGTTCCATCGCGTAACGTAGTATCGTATATCTCAACTTTTTGCATATCTTTGCTCCTCTCAAAAAAAAGAATTACTTTCTACCGTCATATTTTCAGAAACTTCTTCCATTCTACTGTTTCAGAAAAGCGATGTCAACGAAAGAGAGTTTCTTCAAAGATATTCCCGAAAAAAAAATCTCTCTCTATTTATCAATATATTTTGTTGAAACTTTTTTTACCTCTTCAAAATAACGGATATATTCAGCCGCAAGCTCTTCTGACTTCAAGATGGCTCCAGCTTCATTGTTTCTCATAAGACCGCTGTAAGTCCAGTTCGCGCTTCCGAGAAGAACAGCCTGTCGGTCAATAATCATCAATTTTGCATGCGTGGTCCTACCCGGAGTATCAAAATAAACATTTACTCCCTTCTTTGCAAGCCACTGCGCTACAGGACGGTTATCCAGAGAAAATGAATCATTCTTGCTTATCATACCGCCTCCGTCTTCAAAAATCACTTCCACAAGAACCCCACGTTTAACCGCAGATGCTAAAGATTCAAAAATACGGTTGGAAGGACTATTACGATAGTTCGTTGAAGTATACCGAATCGCGGAAAACATCACAATCTTTACCTCTTTCTTTGCTTCAGAGATCACGCGTAACACTTTAGGAAAGTAATCTCGGTTATTCAGGGGTTCTACATCAGCGGGAAGAGCAAAAAGAGGAGAAAGAAAATAGAGAAGAAAAAAGAGAATACTAGGTATGACTTTTCTTTGCATCCTGAAACCTCCGTATAAGGCTTCTAAGATCAACCTTACCTTCATAGAGGGCTTTTCCGATAATTACTCCTGTAATAGGAAGAGAGGACAAAGCAAGGGCTTCCACATCTTCTTCACGACTGATTCCACCAGCAATCACTATCTGAAGAGAAGCCAAGTCAGAAGAAACCTTTGAAAAAATCTCTTCTATCCGTTCACAAGCAACACCTTCAAGCGTGCCATCTCTAGAAACATCGGTTAAAATAAAGTTTGAAAAGCCTCTCTTCACCATCTGGTCAATCACAAAAGAGGGTTCAAGCGGAGCAGTAACCTGCCAGCCACTTAAGGCAATACTGTCAGCCACCACATCTATTCCTACAATAACACGTTTACGCATTTCCTGCGTAAGAGTATCTAAAAGGTCATACTCTGGAAGTTCCTTTGACTGATCAAAGGTCTTTCCAGTACGCTGGTAGAAGAGTTTAATCTGGTTAAGCGCAAAACCCTGTTCTATCACAAGGGGAAGAAGAAGCGCGGTACTTACGATCGCATAATCTATTCCAAGAGAAAAAAAACGCTGAATCTGAGAGAGCCGACGGATACCGCCTCCCACCTGAAGTTTACAGGAAGAACCTCCAAACATCTCTTTTGCCTTTGCGACAGCTTCCACCGCTGAAAGATCTTCCTTTGAAAGCTCGCCGTCGCGAGCTCCAAGAAGCGTTATTAAATGAATGCGTTTTGCTCCTCTTCCTATAAAATCTCTTGCGATCACTTCAGGAGCGCCTGTATAAGAGGTTACCTGTTCATAATTGCCGCGATGAAGACGAACTACTTCGCTATGTTGTATATCTATGGCGGGAATAATAATCATTTTTCACCTTTTTCTTTATCAGATTTTTTTTCTTTCTTCTCTCCGGGAAGGCGTTCCGTATATCGGCATTTTGGAAAACCCGCACAACCTAAAAACTCGCCAAAACGGCTTTTGCGAATAAGAAGATCTTTTCCGCATTGAGGACACTGTTTCCCTGATGGCAGTGCCGGAGGTTTCTTTGGAAGATCTATTGGAACAATATCTTCCTGCGCCTTATCAAGCGCGGGTTTAAATTCCTGATAAAATGTATTAAGAATACCAACCCATTCTGTCGCTCCCTCCGCAATTCGGTCTAATTTTTTCTCTAAATCCGCTGTAAATCCCACACTTACCGTAGTATCAAAATATTTCACAAGAACCTCTATAACCATTACGCCAAGTTCTGTGGGAACCAAAGATTTCTTTTCATAGCGGACATATTTTCGCCTCAAGAGTGTCCCAAGGGTAGGAGCATAGGTAGAAGGACGTCCAATACCAAATTTTTCAAGGTTTTTAATAAGCGAGGCCTCTGTATATCTAAAAGGAGGTTTTGTCATTTTCTTTTCAGATACAACCTCCTTCACTAAAAGCGATTCCGCCTCTTCTGGTACCGCGGGAAGAATCTGGCCGGTATCAATCGCAGAGGGCCATACCTTTGTAAAACCGGGAAAAACAATCGTTGCAGTCTTCGCTGTAAGACCATATATACCAGATATCCCTGTAATCACTGTTTCATCCACTATCGCGGGCTTCATCTGACTGGCTATAAAACGATCCCAAATAAGTGTATAAAGTTTATATTGATCCGCAGAAAGATATTCTTTGATAGAATTTGGACTCAATGTTACATCCGTAGGCCGAATCGCCTCGTGCGCCTCTTGGGCGTTGGAAACCCGCGCGCGGTAGGTCGGCGGCCTATCTGGCACATATTCAGGACCAAAAGTATCCTTAATTACCTGAAACGCCTTCTGTTGCGCAGGACGTGCAACAGAGGGAGAATCTGTTCTCATATAGGTAATGAGACCTACTGGACTTTTCTTTCCGATAGGGACGCCTTCATAAAGGGTCTGAGCGATCTGCATTGTTTTTGCGGAAGAAAAAGCAAAGCGTATGTTAGCCTCTTGTTGCAGAGTGCTTGTAATAAAGGGAGGGTAGGGCCGTACAGCTCTCTCTTTTCGCGCTACCTCTGATACGGTAATTACTTTTCCATCGGTCAACTCTTTCACAATCTTGTGTACCCGCTCTTCATCGTCGGGCTGTGCGGCATCCAATTTTTTGCCATCAATAGAGACTAAAGAAAAGGTAAATTCTCCTCCGGACTTCTCTACAAGAACCGTTATATTCCAGTAGGCTTTTGGAACAAACTTCTCTATTTCCTTTTCCCGTTCCACAATCAAACGGAGCGCCACAGACTGTACTCTTCCCGCGGAAAGAGCAAGTTTAAAGTTCTTCTTCAACAAAGGACTAAGGGTATAACCCACAATCCTGTCAAGAACTCTTCTAGCTTGCTGAGCATCCACCAACGCGCGATCAATAGACCTTGGATTAGCAAAGGACTTTTTTATCGCCTGCGGCGTAATTTCATGAAAAGCAACCCTCTTCAACAAAGCAGGATCCTTCCCCATTACATGCGCCGCATGCCATGCGATTGCTTCACCTTCCCGGTCTTCGTCAGTCGCAAGATAAATATCTTCAAACTGCGAGGCGAGCTGTTTCAACGTGGCCGCGGTCTTTTTCTGACGAGAAAGAACTTCATAAACCGGAGCAAAAGTTCCAAGATCCACACCAAACGATCCCTCTGGTAAATCCCTGATATGCCCCATCGTTGCCTTTACAATAAAATCTTTTCCAAGATAATGACCTATTGTTCTCGCCTTTGTCGGCGATTCTACAATTACTAGCCCTTTCGGCATTCTTCCTCCTGATTTTTGGACAATTATAATACTTTTGCTACAATAATGCTACTTATACCATATATTACAAGAAAGAACTCACAAGGCGGAGACCATGAGCTTCCTTTGGGAAGGCCGTTTACAAGCTTCACTTCACAGCCTCGCGAAAGCATTTACCTTTTCACCGGAAACAGATCTAAAGTTAGCAAAATATGATGTTACAGGAAGTATTGCACATACCAAAATGCTTATGGAGACCGGCGTGCTCTCCCGTATTGATGGAAGAAGTATCTTGTCTGGGCTCAATGAAATTCTTACAGAGATCAAAGAGGGAACTTTTCAGATAAGCCAGGACGATGAAGATATCCATTCTTCCATTGAACGCCAACTCATTGAACGTATCGGAGATGCGGGCGCCAAACTTCATACCGGACGATCAAGAAACGATCAGATTGTCCTTGACGAAAAACTTTACCTCAAAGAGATTCTTCCTCTCCTTCAGGAAAAAATTCGTCTCTTTCAAAAATCATTAGTGAAAAAAGCTGAAGAGTACGAAAATGCCGTGATGCCGGAATGCACTCATTTTCAGCCGAGTCAGCCCGTACTTCTTGCACATCATCTCTTGGCATGGGTTGAAATGCTTGATAGGGACCGGCGCCGATTCGGATATGCCCTTGAACTTGCAGATGTCTCTCCCTTAGGTGCGGGATCAGGAACAGGAAGCTCTTTTCCTCTTCGGCCCGATATTACTGCGAAAGAATTGGGATTTCATGAAATCTTCTCCAATAGTGTTGATGCAGTGAGCGATCGTGATTTTATTGCAGACGCTCTTGTGGCATGCGCATCCACCATGACACATCTTTCCCGTTTCGCGGAAGAACTTATTCTTTGGAGCAACCCCCTCATAGGTTTTGTCTCTCTTCCTGATGAATTCTGTACAGGTTCAAGCATTATGCCGCAAAAAAAGAATCCCGATGTTCTTGAACTTATACGAGGGAAAAGTGCCCGGGTAATTTCAGCGGTTTCAGGTATTTTTACCCTTATGAAAGGAACCGCACTTTCCTATAACAGAGATTTTCAAGAAGATAAAGAGTACCTTTTCCCCTCTGTGGAAACTACCGCACTTTCTCTTGAAATATTTGCCGCGCTCTTTGACTCTATAACATTTGATACCAATGCCATGGAAAAAGCCTGCGAAAAAGGCTATCTTACTGCTACTGATATCGCTGAAAATCTTACCAAACAAGGGATCCCTTTTAGAAAAGCGCATCATGCCGCAGGCATCTTGGTACGTCGGGCAATAGAAAAAAAGAGCACTCTTGCAAATCTTGATCCCAAAGAAATCCACTCTTTAGTTCCGGAAATTTCTCCGGAATTCATCGCCGAGCTTACTGCGAAAAAATCAGTTTCTTTGAAAGCTTCGCCAGGAGGCACCGGCCCTCACCATGTCGCACAAGAGATCCTTCAATGGAAAAAACGTTTACAGTAATTGAAGAGGGCTTCTTTTCATATATCAACAACTCTCTTTTTGCGGAGAAGGTTCCTATTGAGCTCCTTGCGAACCAATATGGAACTCCGCTCTATCTTTACAGCGCAGGAATGATTGAAGAACGTGCGGAAGAATTTCTCAACGCCTTCTCCTATGTCAATCCCTTGGTATGTTATTCCATGAAAGCCAACGCAAACCCTGCAATCCTCTCTCTCCTCGCAAAAAAAAAGTTTGGAATGGATGTGGTATCAGGAGGAGAATTAAAACAGGCTCTTGAGGCAGGTATTCCTTCGGAAAAAATTGTCTATGCCGGAGTGGGAAAGAGCAAAGAGGAGATATCTTTTGCAATAGCCAAAGATATATTCTGCTTTAATGTAGAGTCCGTAGAAGAACTTAACTTGCTTTCTATCCTTGCGAAAAAAGCGGGAAAAGAGGTTTCCTGCAATCTTAGAGTAAATCTTGATATTGATGTAGACACGCACCATTACACAAAGACCGCAAAAATAGAGACCAAATTCGGAATTTCTATTCCACAGTTTTTTTCTATTGTGGCAAATAAAGAACGATTTTCCAGTGTCGCAATCCGAGGAATCCATTGTCATCTTGGATCTCAGATTAAACAAGCCGCGCCCTGGATCATTGCACTCAAAAAAATCAAAGATATTGCCGACAAAACCTCGTTCACTGTGGAATATCTTGATTTAGGCGGAGGAATGGGAATTCCATACAGCCCCGATGAAGAGGTTGATTCCATCCAAACATTTGGAAAAAAAGTCTGCCCGTTAATCCAACGCTATTTTCCGGATGCAAAGATTATTTTTGAACCAGGAAGGTTTATTGTCGGCAATGCTGGAATTCTTCTTTCACGGGTTATCTATCCTAAACAGACAGAGTATAAAAACTTTCTGATTCTTGATGCGGGAATGAATGATCTTATCCGTCCCGCGCTCTATCAAAGTTATCATCACATTATCCCGGAAAAAATACCTGCCTCCCAAGAAAACATCCCATGGGATGTGGTAGGACCTATCTGCGAAACCAGTGATTTTTTTGGAAAAGATCGCCTTCTTCCCGCCTCTCTGCATACAGGAGATCTCATCGCAATCTGCAGTACGGGCGCCTATGGGTTTTCTATGAGTTCCAACTATAACGGAAGAGGAAGAAGCGCGGAAGTTTTAGTACAGGAAAAAGATCATCGTCTTATACGGAAACGAGAAATCCTGTAATAAAACCCAGAACCTTTACATCCACAATATACGGTCAAAAAGAGCGTTCAAAAAAAGATATACTCTTTTTCGTTTCTTTCGTGGAATCATCATCCAAAGATGATCCGCAAACCAATCAAGGGGTTCGGAAAATCTGAATATACCTTTGAAGAAAAATCGTTTCCTCATTACATAGAAGGTTTTTCTTAAAAATGAAGTTTTTACATTCCCCATTTTCCGCATCGGTCTCCCCATCGCGCAACAATTTCACCGTCTTCTTTTTCCACTAATGTAATCTCGCATTGGTTAGGACAATCAGTACAATGGAAACTTCTTGTAATAAAATTGGTTTCACTTACAGAAAACCCATAAAAAGAGGTGGAGATTTTCTCTGATTCTATATGATGTTTCGCCAGTATGGCGGCTCCTATGGCGCCCATGGTAAGAAAATATTCCGGTACAATAACCGAATGTCCGAGCATTGTTTCAAAACTCCTTTTTATTCCTGAGTTTGCGGCAACTCCTCCCTGAAAAAGAAAGGGAGGTTCCAATTTTTTTCCTTTACAAAGGTTATTCAGATAATTCCGCACCAATGCATCGCACAATCCTTTAATAATATCCTGTTTGGTATATCCTATCTGTTGTTTATGCACCATATCAGACTCGGCAAATACCGTGCATCTTCCCGCAATCGCCACATCAACCGTTGAACGAGAGGCATATTCTCCAAATTCTTCTATAGGAATTCCAAGCCGATGCGCCTGATGATCCAGAAACGATCCTGTTCCAGCCGCACAGATAGAGTTCATCGTAAAATCAGTAATAATCCCCTCCCGCATCAAAATAAGTTTGCTGTCTTGCCCTCCAATTTCAAGGATTGTCCTTACCTCAGGCATATAATGCGAAGCCGCTATTGCATGAGAAAGTATCTCGGTTTTGGCAATATCCGCTCCAATCAATGATTTTACCAAATATCTTGCGGACCCCGTGGTACCCACAGCCTTAATAGCAGGAATATCTTCTCTGAAATTCTTCTGAAGTGATACAAACCCTTTCTGGACAGATTGTATGGGAGATCCCTGTGTCCGTTCCCATGTAGAATAAAGAAGTTCCATCTCTTCATTCACAATGGCAAATTTTATGGAAACACTCCCGATATCAATCCCCATATAAAGGTTTTCATCTCTCTTTTTTCCCATCTACGCGCTCCTAAAACGTTTCTCTTGCTTCTTTCTTCGTATAAGATCTAAATAGGATTCAAGACGGGTAATCAATCCCGCCTCTCCGGAATGTTCATCAAAACTGAAAAAAAAGGGCGGAAGCGTAAAAAGACCTTTTCCGTACCAACTGTTAATAATTGATTTTGCAGTTATTTCAGGCATACAGGTAAATGGGTATACATGCACAAAACCATCGTACTCCTCCTGGGACCACTCTATATATTCGCCAAGAACCCAGATTGCCTCTCCTCCTATATCCAAAGGAAGGCTTCCTATAGATTGATGCTGTCTACTGAGATATTCAAGGTATTTGCGAGAAAAGTTTATATGCAATTTATGTTTCACCCACTCATATACACTGGTTCCCATGACCACCTCGCACCCCATTTCACCCAATTTTCTCTTAATGCCATGGTTGGAAAAGTCGTCAAGAAGAATAAAAATTTCTCCTGTAAATCCAACCCGAAGAATCTCTTCATTCTTCTGCTTACGGGGAATAGAGAGAAAAAGACGGCTAATGTCGCGCTTTGCTCTTTTCAGTTCTTGCACTGTTTTTGCGTCATCTATTATCAAAAGCGATTTTTTAAGCGCTCGCGTAGTATCCCCGGAACAGGCTTCATAACAGCGTACCCTTCCTTCAAAATCCTCCGCAAAAGCAACAAGGTAACTCTTCATAAGAAAGATTCTAACAGTAAGAAAGAGATTGGAGATAGTCATACGCCTCGGATCTTGACAGATTGAACGCAAAAACGTTACCCACTCAAAGGTAAGAAGATCTGCCTGCGGAAGGTGTTTCATTGAAAAGGTATATCCTTTATCCTTTAATATCCTCTCCTGAACCGCATAATAAAAGCCAAGCCGGCACGGTCCGCAATCTGTAATCATCGCAATAGTATCGGCTCCCGCATCTAATGCTTGGATCATATTCGCTAAGGTTGTTTTGAATGGAAAACAGACCCATTCCGGAGAATTGCGCAATCCCTGTTCTATCTGACGCACATTATTTGCATCCGGCATATAAATATCTGCGCCCATCCGTTCGCAAAGGGATTTAAAGGCAGGCCATCCATTTCCCATGTGCGGAAATGCAATCAACATCTTTTCTCCAATTCTTCCGCGCGTTTACGGAATGCAACCATATCCACAAAGGATTCAATACGCGTAATCAATCCAGCCTGTCCAGTATGTTCATCCAAGACAACACAGATATAGGGAAAGCCCGCAAGCTTCATATCCCTCATAGCAATCTCGTCTATTAAGGAATCCGGACCACAGCAAAAACTGCAAAGGAAAATAATACCGTCTACAGAGCGTTCTTCAGAAAGATAATGTAAGGCGGAGAGAATCTCTTCCTCGTTTCCCCAATAATTTTTCAGAGACCGGTTCACCGAGGTTTTTCCTTCAAAAATGTCTGAAGGAAGATTCTCTATCACGACAGGATGAACATCCATCTGTTTGAGTTTTTTGAGAAGATCCATATTAATAAAAGCATCATGAATATTATATCCATGTCCAATCAATGCGATACGTATCTTATGCGATGCGGAAGGATATTTAGGAAAGAGGGATACTCTCTGTTGCGCGGCATTCAATGCATCGTCAAAAGAGCGGCCTGCTTGCATCGCCTGTAAAAAGAGGTTCTGCGCAGATATTGCTTTTGTATAAGCAGAGTGAGTAAGAAAAAGTGACTTTCCAAGGGATCTGCCTGTTTCTAATGCAGAGAAAAAAAAGGGTTTCTTTTTCATATTAACCGACATTTCCACTATAGGAGGAAGGTTGTTGCCGGTTGCCCGTATAAGATCGGGAAGCGCAAGAAATTTGGGACACATATAAGTATCAACAGAGGTGGATATATAGCGTGGAAGAAAAAGATAATCTATCTTTTTTTTCAAAAGAGAGGCAATATGACCATAAAAAAGTTTCAAAGGAATGCATATCTCATCAATCGCATACTGGTTACCCTCCTGAAGAAGCACCTTGGAAGATCGTCCGCTTTCTACCACCTCCAAGCCGAGACCCTCAAAAAACGCTCTCCAAAAGGGAAAGTATTTGTAATATAAAAGGGCCTGAGGAATCCCTATTTTTTTTCTCTTTTTCACTTTTGACATAAGCATTAATTGTATAAAAATCCCTCTATCCCGTCAAATATAGCGAAGATTATTCTCTCTACAGTATACAGTGGGACAAGAGAAGGAAAAATAAGCTGATCACACAAGATCGCACAGAGCGCTATCGGAATTTCAAGGGAAAGAGTAGAAGAAACAGTCTATTAGCGTAAAAAAAAAGAGAAAGAAAGATCATCAAGGAAGGATGGCATCTCTTCAGGGGTGTGATTGCGATATCTCATCAGGAACGAATGCGGCTGCGCAATCTCTTCGCAAGTACTTCCTCGTCTGGAATGTTTTGCAAATCTACCTCTGTTTCTTTAAAAGCATCCACCATTGCGCGAAGAACTGTATTTTTTGTAATGCGTTCTTCTCTAAACTCCGCGGTGCGGTTTTTATTAACTTCACGAACCATCTTATCCAGAAAATCCAGGTGGTCTTCGCGAAAGAGTACCGTAAGACGCACATCAAATGTTTTAAATTTCGGAAGCGTTCCTTTCTCTTTTTCTATGGGCTTATCCGAAAAGACCTTCTCCTCCTTCAAAGGCGAATCAGTATGAGAGGGATCATCAGTCGTTGATTTTATCCAACTTAACGGGTCGTTTCCTAGTCCGCTTTTTTTTCGCATAATTTTCTCCGCGTATAAGTTCCCGAGCTAAAGCCTGATAATCTTCAGCTCCATAGGAAGAGGGCGCATACTCAAAAATAGTCTGTCCATGGCTCGGAGCTTCCGCAAGTTTTACGTTTTCTCTTACAAATACAGGCAAGACCTTGCCGGGAAAATGTTCTTGAACTTTTGCCACCACATCTTTACAGATATTCTTTCTCGCGCTATACATTGTAATAATAATTCCGGAAATCTTTAACCGGGGATTTAACCGCTTCCTGACAATCTCCACTGTTTGAAGAAGTTTTGAAAGTCCCTCAAGAGCAAAAAACTCTGCCTGGATAGGAATGATAACTTCATTAACAGTCGTAAGTGAATTCAACGTTAAAAGACCAAGAGAAGGTGGACAATCCACAAGAATATAATCAAATGAAAGACGAGAGGAAGAAAGAGCGTCCCGAAGAATAATTTCACGTCCCACCACATTTACCAGCTCAATTTCCGCGGAAGAGAGCTCTATCTTTGCGGGAAGAAGAAAAAGATTTCTCATTCGTGTAGAAACAAGCACCTCTGAAACAGGCATTTCATTCACCAGTACATCATATATTGATTGTTTTGTGCCGTGAATATCAAAACCGAGATGGATCGTTGTATGTGCTTGAGGATCCATATCTATCAGCAGAACTCTTTTTCCAAGCGCAGTAAGATATGCTCCAAGATTCACCACCGAAGTAGTTTTCCCCGAACCGCCCTTTTGATTAAGAACCGCAATTTTTCTCATAATGAAGTTCCTAAGTTCGTAGAAATTTTCATCCATTGTAAAATTTCATAGGTACCTTGTCAAGAAAAAGTATCCATGGTTTAATTTCTTCTATAATGGTTACAGGAAAAACATCTATTACAGGAGTTTTTGGGTATCCGATAGAACACACCCTTTCTCCTGCATTTCAAAATGCCGCCTTTCGCGCCCTCGGATTAAACTGGATCTATCTTCCATTTAAGGTTCATCCCAACCATATTGCAGAAGCAGTGGCTTCAATACGATCTCTTGGGCTACAAGGTGTCAATGTAACCATACCCCATAAACAAGCAGTGATCCCTTTTCTTGATGAACTTGATAAAGAAGCAAAACTTCTTGGTGCGGTAAATACCATTTCAAACAGAAAAGGAAAACTTAAAGGATATATCACCGACGGGAAAGGATTTATCACCTCTCTTATAGAAGAAGGGAAATTCAATCCCAAAGGGTCTTCGGTTATCCTTTTAGGCGCGGGAGGTTCTGGCTATGCCATTGGAAGCGCACTTGCGGGATATGGCGTAAAATCTATCAAAATCTTTAACAGGACCTATTCCCGTGCACAAGCGCTATACACGCATATCAAAAATACTCTTTCCTTTTCAGAGGTACATATCCTTGACAAAGAAAGCTTCAACAGCATAGAGCTTTGGCAACATAGCGATCTTCTCATCAATACAACCTCTGTGGGAATGAAGCCAGAAGATGAAACTTTAGTACCAATATCCCTTCTTCGGAAGATCTCCTTTGTCTATGATATTGTATACAATAGAACCACTCCTTTAATAAAAGCCGCCCGCGCCGCGAATATCCCCTGTTTAAATGGTATCTCTATGCTTGTATATCAGGGAGCGGCATCCTTTGAGATATGGACAGGACATTCTGCGCCAATCCCTATCATGCGTCAGGCTGTCTTAAAAGCGCTCCGCGGAGAAGAATAGCTGTGTGGGAAGAGTATGGAGATCTTTTTACGGGAAAAAGACGTGTTTTGGTAAGGAGTGTAAAGATACGCGAAGAAACAGGGAAAATACGAAGAATGAGGATATGTACGGTATGGGACCCTTTCGCGGAAACATTTACCAAAACTCCCTGTCTCTGCCGCCTTGTGAAACTCGCGGATGGAAAGATATGCTGTCTTATTACAGGACAACATACAGGATATGTAAAAATAGGAAGGCGCCTTGCCATTCAATCTCTGCTTTTTACACCCCTTAATACAATCAGCAAAAAAGCACGAAACCTTCTTACCAAAAGCCTTCCTTTAGTCTTTGAAGAAATTGATGGAAATATCGTTGGGTTTGAACGGTAAAGAGCAAAAAACATAGGAAGAATATCCCATTCCACGATACTTCTTTCTTCCCTTATCTGTAAAAAAAGAGAAAGGAGCTTACTAAATATCATTGAGAATGCATCGCTTCTGTGCTACGATATGATAAGAAAAGGAGTGCTAAAATTCTCTTGCGTTACAGGTAAAATTCATCTACGAAAGATATGATTAAGAAATAAAGTATTACAACCCACAACACTGTATATACCGGAGAAACAATGTTGCGATTTCTTACTGCGGGCGAATCTCATGGAAAAGGATTAAGTATTATCCTTGAAGGCATGGTATGCGGCCTTCCTCTTACCGCGGAGATAATAAACCTCCAACTCTCGCGCCGTCAAAAAGGTTATGGGAGGGGAGGCCGGATGAAAATTGAAAAAGACAGAGTGGAAATTCTTGCGGGAGTACGAGGAGGAAAGACCACTGGCGGCCCTATTTCTCTTTTTATTCAAAACCTTGATTGGAATAACTGGAAAACTATTATGGATCCGGAAACAGGCTCTTCTCCTTTGCGTACTGTTCCCAGACCAGGGCATGCAGACTTTTCCGGAACCATTAAATATCGTACGGAAGATATCAGGGATATTATTGAACGGGCAAGCGCGAGAGAAACTGCCGCTCGCGTTGCCGGCGGCTCTGTATGCAAAGAACTTCTTAGACATCTCTCCATTCATATCTACAGTCGGGTTGTTTCTATCGGCACCATACACGATCCCACGGAATATTCTGAAGCCATCGCAAGATACGAAGAGATTGAATCCTCTCCTTTCAGAGCTCTTCTTAACACAGAACAGATGCAATCAGCGATAGATACAGCCCGGGAAAAAGGCGATACCATAGGAGGCATAGTGGAACTGATCGCCACAGGTCTTCCTATTGGATTAGGAAGCCATGTTCACTGGGACAGAAAACTTGACGGAATCATTGCTCAGGCGCTTATGAGCATTCCTGCTATCAAAGGAGTAGAGATTGGTATTGGTTTCGCGGTTGCTTCTGCATTAGGGTCTCGCGTACATGATCCATTCCTCTACGAAAAATCCACTCTTACGCGAAGTTCTAATAATGCAGGAGGCATTGAAGGAGGAATCTCCAATGGAATGCCGTTGATTGCCCGATGCGCCATGAAACCGATTCCCTCTCTTATCCAAGGAATCTCTTCTATTGATATGGCGACGAAGAAGAATATGAACGCAGAGTATGAACGTTCAGATATATGTGCGGTTGTTCCCGCCTCTGTGGTGGCAGAACACGCCCTAGCACTCTCTCTCGCGGCAGTTTGTTTAGAAAAGTTCGGGGGCGATACCTTGGAAGAACTTCTCTCCTCTTTCCAAAACCATGCGGAATATACAAGAAGACGGACAGAACAATAAGCCCTCCATAAATCCCGATTCTATGAATATCGCTCTTGCGGGATTTATGGGTACTGGAAAAACCACTTCTGGAAAAGTGCTTGCCAAACGTCTGTTATGGGATTTTATTGATATTGACGCACTTATAGAAGCAAAAGAAAAAAAGAGTATTCCCCAGATATTTCAACTTTACGGCGAGCTCTATTTCCGTAATTGTGAAACAGCAATTATTTCAGAGGTCGCTGAAAAAAAACGTACAATAATCTCTTTGGGAGGCGGTGCGTTGCAACGAAAAGAAAATGTGGATGCGCTCAAAAAAAATACAGTGATTATCTGCCTGCAAGCAGAACCATCAATTATTCTATTGCGAACAATGCATACAAAAGATAGACCTCTTCTCCTTAAATCTAAAGATGCGCTCGGCATAATACGGGAATTGATGCAAGAACGGAAAGAATCATATCAGCAGGCAGATTTTTTTCTTGACACCTCTTCTCTCTCGCCGGAAGAGACAGCCGGCGCACTACAGGATATCCTTCGCCATGCAAACATTTATCCTACAACTTCCTGAAAAAAAAAGAACCGTCCCGATATTTACCCGTATCAATGCCTCTTCCTTTATTCAACATACCCTTCCTTCTCTTTTTCCAGGAGAAAAAATACTTTTTGTTCTTGATAAACCAATGGCAACCTTATATCCCTCGCTTATACCAGAGACAATCGGAAACAAAAGAACCTTTCGCTTTTTTCTTGCGCCGGGAGAGCGGAACAAAACACTTTCTTCGGTCGGAAAAATTATTACAGAATGCGCCCATAAACAGTTTGAACGGATAGATGCGATCGCCGCGGTCGGCGGAGGAAAAAGCAGTGACCTCGCAGGATTTGCCGCCTCAATATATCAACGGGGCATTCCATTTTTTATTATTCCCACCACGCTTCTTTCCATGGTAGACGCTTGTGTGGGAGGAAAGACCGCAGTCAACCTTCCAGAAGGAAAAAATCTTGCGGGAACCTTCTATCAACCTACGGCAGTCGCCATGGATTTCTCGTTTCTTGACACACTCCCAAAACGTCAGATACGAACCGGTATGGCGGAAGTAATAAAACATGCTGTTATTGGACTTCCATCACTCTTCTCTTTTCTTGAAACCATCAAGCCTTACCAGAAAGAGCACTATCCTCGCTTCATTGAAGAGAGTATCCAATTCAAGAAACATATTGTGGAATCTGACGAAAAAGAAGGAGGAATACGGGAAATACTCAACTTTGGACATACCATGGGACATGCGGTTGAAATTCATCATTATGCCCGCTTTTCTCATGGAGAAGCAGTGGCGCTCGGTATGGAATGGGAAAGTTTTCTTGGCGAAAAAATAGGAATCACTCCTATAGAAGTAAGAGAAAAGATTAGCGCGATGCTTATCAAATATAACTTTCCACGAAACAAATCCTCTCTTCATATAGAACAGATCATTTCCTCGCTAAAGCGAGATAAAAAAAATAGACATGGAAAAATCCGAATGGTGCTTCCAACAGCAATTGGCGCGGCACAACCAGGCTACGAAATTGATAGTAGCCTAATCCATTCTACATGGAAGGAGTTTTGCGATGAAAAATGAAATTACAAAACTACGCAAAGAAATAGATGCCTTTGATACCAAGATTATTTCTCTTCTGAACCAACGAGCAAAACGGACCATGCGTATCGCCAACCTAAAGGAGGGGCTTAATCTTCCCATCTATGATCCTGCGCGGGAACAACTCCTTCTCAAAAACCTCAAACGTCTTAATCAGGGACCTCTTTCAAATCATGATATAGAATCTATTATGACCACTGTGCTTCATATCTACCGAAATCTTGTGCGTCAACTCAAAATCGCCTATTTTGGTCCGGAAGGAACATTTACCCATCTTGCGGCACTTGAAAATTTTGGAGACAAAGCAGAGTATCTCCCTACAAAAAATATTGAGGGCGTCTTTCATTTAGTAGAGAAAGAGAAGGCAGATTTTGGGGTGGTTCCAGTTGAAAATTCTTTGGAAGGCGTAGTAACCCATACCCTAGATATGTTTTCCAAAAGCGAACTCACCATTATTGCAGAGGCTGTGCTTGATGTTCATCACTATCTTGTTTCAAAAGAAAAAAACAGTAAAAATATCACAACCATATTCTCTCATCCCCAACCTCTCGCACAATGTAAAAATTATCTTAGAGAACGTTTTCCCAATATTTCTATTGTTGAAACCGATAGTACCAGCGCCGCGGCAATAAAGGTAAAAAAAACCCCACATACCGCGGCAATTACCTCTTTAATGGCGGCAAAACTCTATCAACTTACGATTCTTGATGAAAAAATTGAAGATAGCGTCTTTAACGCAACTCGTTTTCTTATCATAGGGAAAAGTATTCCCGCACCAACAGGAAATGATAAGACTTCTGTCCTCTTTTCTATCAAAGATAAGGTAGGCGCGCTTCATGAACTTCTTGTTCCTTTTATGCGCAGGGGCATCAACCTTACAAAAATTGAGTCGCGGCCTTCAAAAACTACGCCTTGGAAGTATCTCTTTTTCCTTGATTTTGAAGGATATTATACTGACACGGCTGTAAAAGAAGCCCTTGATGAACTTGCGCAACTTACCCTTCACATGAAAATACTCGGCTCGTATCCGAGAGGAGAATAATATGGCAGATCTTATCATTATGGATGGACGAGCTCCCGAAGAGGCGCTTCAGACTATTATCAACAAGATTGAATCTCTCGGCTATGAAATTCACCTTAGTAAAGGAAAAGAAAAGACCCTTGTCGGAATCATCGGCGATACCCGCGCGCTTACAGAAGATCTCTTTGTAGGAATGGAAGGGGTGATAGAGGTAATCAGTATTCTAAAAGATTACAAACTTGTTACGCGTGAATTCCATCCGGAAGATACGATTATTTCAATCGGAGACCTTGCCATTAACTCCGAACGTATCACCATTATCGCCGGACCGTGCTCAGTAGAGAACCTTACAATGATGGTGCATACAGCCACACAATTAAAAAAAGCCGGATGCCATCTATTACGCGGAGGAGCCTTTAAGCCAAGAACCTCTCCTTACAGCTTCTTTGGTCTCGGAAAAGAAGGGCTCTCTATCCTTCATGAAGCAAAAAAAGTCTCTGGCATGCCTATTGTTACCGAGGTTCTCTCTCCGGAAGAGGTAGAAGAAGTTGCGGAAGTTGCCGATATTCTTCAAATAGGAACGCGAAATATGTATAATTACCGCCTTCTGGAACGCGTAGGAAAACAAGCCCGTCCTGTTCTCCTTAAAAGAGGATTTCAGGCTACCCTGAATGAATTCTTAAGCTGTGCGGAATATATTATGAAAGAAGGGAATGAAAAGATTATCCTTTGTGAACGCGGCATACGAACATTTGATTCGCACTTCACCAGAAACTGCCTTGATTTAAGCGCGGTTCCCGTGCTCAAAAAAGAATCTCATCTTCCGGTCTTTATAGATCCAAGCCATGGCACAGGAAGAAGGGATCTTGTGCTTCCCATGTCAAAAGCAGCCATTGCCGCGGGAGCAGACGGACTTCTTATTGAGGTTCATCCCAAACCAGATCAAGCGATTTCCGATGGATTTCAATCTCTTACAATAGAACAGTTTAACGAATTAATGAAAGAACTCTCTCGTTTTGCAGAAGCGGCAGGAAGGAGCTTATGAGCGCTTTTTCTATTCAGCCCATTCAACCCTTCAAAAAAAGAATAGAGGTGCCCGGCGATAAATCCATTACCCATAGAGCATTGCTTTTTTCAGGAATCGCAACCGGCACTTCCCGTATTCTTCATGCCTCTGACAGCGCTGACTGCAGATCTACCGCCGCATGCCTCCGATCCCTCGGAGTATCGGTTACAAAACGCAAAACCTCCTTTATTGTACAGGGAAAAGGACCTCTGCTCACTGAACCAGAAAATATCCTTGACTGTGGAAATTCAGGAAGTACCATGAGAATCATCTCTGGAATCCTTGCCGCGCAACCATTCTGCGCCGCGCTTACAGGAGATTCTTCTCTTAGAAAAAGACCCATGAAACGGATTGTGGAACCATTGCGGCTTATGGGAGCATCCATCTTCGGAAGGGAAGGGGGCAACTATGCGCCACTCTTTTTTTCCGGTCCAACCCGACATCCGATTGAATATCGCCTTCCTGTTGCATCTGCGCAGGTAAAGAGCAGTCTTCTTCTTGCAGGACTTCTTACTTCCGGAACCACTACAATCATTGAACCTATGCCTTCGCGGGACCACACAGAACGCATGCTTGCGGCAATGGGAGCTCCAATAAAGAAAGAAAAAGAAAGTATTCATATACAAGGGCCCCATACACTTCTTTCCCGCGATATTGATGTTCCCGGAGATTTTTCTTCCGCGGCTCCCTTCATTGGACTTGCCGCGGCACTTCCAGGCGCTTCTCTTACCATTACACGGCTTGGACTTAACCCTACACGTACCGGACTTATTACTGTCTTAAAACGGATGGGCGCCTCTATTACAACAGATAGTGTCATAGAAAAATCCGGAGAACTTATCGGAGATCTTACAGTAAAAGGCACCTATCTCCATGGCACCGAAATACTCCCTGAAGAGGTACCTCTGTTGGTAGATGAAATACCTCTTCTTGCTGTAATCGCCTCTATAGCAAAAGGAAGAAGCATTATTCGGGGCGCAGAAGAACTTCGCTTTAAGGAATCTGATAGAATTTCTGCGGTTGCAATCGCGCTAAGCGCCATGGGTGGAGCAGTTGAAGAAGAAAAGGACGGACTCTCTCTTTATGGTCCTGTACAACTTAAAGGAAACATTGTGCATTCCCAAGGCGACCATAGAATCGCGATGGCCCTTGCTATCGCGGGAATGCTTGCCAAAGGAACCACCTTTATTGAAAACTTTGAATGTATCAAAATTTCATTTCCAGAATTTGCCAACTATACATTACAACTAAGGGAAAAAGATGGATCTGGTCCGCGCATGGAAAGAGTTGTGTGAAGCATCCACTCTTCCAGCCATAGAACCCTTTGCCTCAGAATGGGTCTCTATCGGACACGGATATCCGAGAAAAGTTTTGGGGCACTGGGATAGTCCGCAGATTATCCGTGAAATAGCCTTCTTTGATCTACAGCGGGCAAAAGATCTTCTTCGGCTCTATCTTACCCATTCTTTCAGAAAAGAAGATGGAATGATGGCTCTATGGGTACTCGCCTCTTCTGACAAGAATTATACCCCTTCTACAAAAGGCGCCTCCTTTCTATGCAGTCATCCTCCTATATGGAGCCATTGCGCCAGGATTATCCTTACATCAGAATGGGACGAATCTTTAGCGCTACTTTCTCTTCAAACCGGAATCGCAAATCTTGCATGGTGGAATGCCAACCGTAGGGATCCTCTCGGTCTTTACTGGTATCAAGACAGTTATCCCGATGAAGATAAATGCTGGGAATCTGGATATGACGCAAGCCCGCGATGGGACCATACTGAACTCGGACCCTTTCCCTGTATTGATCTAAATTGCCAAATCCTTATGCTTCTTGAAGATCTCTCTTTTATCGCGGAAAAACTGAATGAGAAAGAAACCGCAAAAAAAATGAATAAAGAATACCTTCAACTGAAAAAAAAGATAGGAAGATACTTCTGGGATGAATTATATGGATGTTTTACTGATTACGACCTTGCGGGCGCCAATGCAAAAAAGACCTGCGGACTCTTCTGGAGCCTTATCAGCGGAGCCGCGGAAGAAAGCGATATAGAACGGATGGAAGAACTTCTAAAAGGAGAAGAAGGGTTTTCCGCTAAATATGGAATCACCACTGTGGCGCTCTCTGAAAAAAGTTTTACGCTTGATTGTTGGAGAGGGCCTATGTGGTTCTCACAAATCTATTGGCTCTGTATAGGCCTTCAAAGGTACCAAAGAAAAAGTCTCGCGGCATCCATTGCGCAAAAATCCCTCTTCACCGCAACCAAAATTCTCCATGAAACAGGAGTAATATGGGAGTTTTACAACCCCTTAGAAGGAAGTGTTTCAAACCTTTTAAGAAAAGGCTCTCCCACTGGACCCTTTCCGAATTACCTCGGACATAATCCTTTTATAAGCCTGACGAGAATTGCAGACAGAGAAGATTTATGGAGAAAAGAATAAATTCTTTTGCTTGTAAATCAACAAGTTAAGAAGTTAGGAAGTTATTAAATTATTATTTCAACACCTTAGAGTAAGAAAGATCTCGCATACGCAAAGGAGGATTTCATGGAACAGATCTATTTTCATCTTCCCACAAAAATCTTTTTTGGAAGAAACTCTCTTGAAGGCAGTCTTCCTATTCTTTCTTCCTATGGAAAGAAAATTCTTATTGTAACAGGTAGACATTCTGCTCAAAAGAGCGGACTTCTTCAGAGAATTGAAAGAATCCTTACACAGGAAGGGATCGCTTGGCAGGTATTCAACGATGTTCCGCCAGAACCTGATACCTCGGCCTGTGAAAAGGGCGCAAAGGCGGCGATCTCCTTTGGTGCGGATCTTATTCTTGCCGCGGGAGGAGGAAGCCCTCTTGATGTTGCAAAAGCAATCGCGGTACTTGCGGTAAATCAGGGAAAAACCTCTGATTATTTTGGAGAAGATGCCTTTACTCTTTCTCCTCTTCCTGTGGCCGCAATCCCCACTACATGCGGAACCGGAAGTGAAATCACTAAATATGCGGTTATTATTGATGAAAAAAAACGAACAAAAAAAACAATTTCTTCAGAAAAAATCATTCCCGCAATTGCTATCGTAGATCCAGATCTTCTTAAAACTCTTCCTCCCAACCTTATCGCGGGGTCGGGTATGGATGCGCTGGCCCATGCCATAGAAGGGTTTCTCTCTAAAAAATCTAATTCCCTTACCCGTATATGGTCCATTGAAAGCATAAAATTGGTAAAGAGTTCTCTTATACAAGCAATAGAAAAAAGGGACAAATCTCTTGAAACAATCATGCTTGCCTCCCTCTTCGCGGGATTTGTTATCAATCACACGGGAACCATCATGGTACATGGAATGGGATACCCACTTACTATCAACTATCAACTCCATCATGGAACCGCCAATGCGCTTATGCTTCCTTATGTTCTTCAATTCCTCAAAACCCATGGGTATGCGGAAGAGATCAAGACAATCAGCGCCATTCTTTCTCTGGAAGAAATCGCCTCTCTTACAAAAAAAAGCGGACTTCCCTCAACACTCGCAGAAATCAATGTTTCCAAAAACGATATTAACCGCCTTGCACAGGAAGCTTCCATAGGATGCGAACGATCCTTCAAAAATATGAAGGAACCCTTTTCTATTGAAGAACTCGCCACTATTTACCTTCAGGCGTGGGAAGGAAAAATCACCTCTTTCTAAGCAATGAAAACAAAACGTTTTTCTTCTCCTCCCCGAAAACCTGTGCCTTGCTGTCTCGCCTTTGGAAAGTTTGATGGCTTTCATAAAGGACATCAGGCTATTATCAATACCTTGCGCGAAATGTCAGAATCTCAAAAGACTATTCCTGCTGTCTTTACATTCCGAACCTTTCCAGTTCCCTTTTATCTCTCTTCATGGAAAGAGCGGCGCTGTTTTCTTCAAGATGCGGGAGTTTCTCTTTGTATATGGGATGATTTTGAAATAATTAGAAATATACAGGCAGAGCCATTCCTTCACCAACTTAGCCATTTCTGCGATATTCGCGGTATTGTGGTGGGAAAAGATTTTAAATTCGGAAAAGACCGAAAAGGAAGCGCCGCATCCCTTGGCCGTTGGACAAAAAAACAGGGCGGACAAATAATCCTTCTTGATCCTGTCAGAGAGAAAAAAGGCATTATCAGCAGTAGTGCTATCAGAACAATGGTAGAACAGGGAGATTTTTTTCAAGCCGCACAATTCTTAGGACGATGGCTCTCTTTTGAAGGTCTTGTAGTACATGGAGAAGGAATTGGCCGTAAGATTGGCTTTCCCACTGCCAATATTTCGCTAAAACATTCTCTTCCCATTCCTCAAGGGATCTATGCGGGAATTACTGTTCTTCCCTCTGGAAGATCGGAAAAAGCCCTTGCATTTGTCGGACCCGCTCCTACATTCCAACGGAAACAATCTCTCTTTGAACTCCATATTCCTCAATTTCAAGGAGATCTCTATGGAAGCTCTCTCCACTTTTATCCCCTCCTATTTTTACGAAAAACCCGCTCTTTTTCTTCCCTTGAAAAACTGCGGCATGCCATTGCGAAAGATGTAGAAAAAGCCCTTACACTTCTCCATAGCAATCATTTGACGGATTACTCTTAAAAAGATATACTGTACCCTGTTTTCTCATACCATCTATCACCCCATAATGAAGGAGGGTACCAAATGGCGAAACGTATGGAAAAATATGTCTATTTCTTCGGTGGAGGCAAAGCAGACGGCAATGAATCAATGAAGAATCTCCTTGGAGGAAAAGGCGCAAACCTTGCAGAGATGGCAGGACATAAAGACCTTAAACTTCCGGTTCCTCCTGGATTTACACTTACCACAGAAGTATGCACCTATTACTACCAGCATAACAAAAATTATCCTAAAACCTTAAAAAAAGAGGTGATTGACGCACTTGAAAAAGTAGAAAAACTCATGAAGAAGAAATTTGACGATCCCAACAACCCTCTCTTACTCTCTGTACGTTCAGGCGCCCGAAAATCTATGCCGGGAATGATGGAGACTGTTCTTAATATAGGTCTTACGGAAAAAACTATTCCAGGACTTATCAAAAAGAGCGACGGAAACGAACGTTTTGTATATGATTCCTACCGAAGATTGATTATGATGTATTCTGATGTTGTCATGGAGAAAGCCGGTGGAATTGAACCTGAAAACGAAAATGAAGGAATCCGCAGACAGTTAGAAAAAATCATGGCGGATATGAAAAAAGAGAAAGGCTATACTGAAGATAGCGATCTTACCGCAGAAGATATGAAACAACTCTGCGTGCTCTTCAAAAAGCAGGTTAAAAAAAGTCTCGGAACAGAGTTCCCCGATGATTCCCATGACCAGTTGTGGGGAGGAATTGGAGCGGTATTCAGTTCATGGAACGGAAAACGCGCCATCAGTTACCGAAGAATTGAGGGAATACCCGATGAATGGGGAACCGCGGTAAATGTGCAGGTAATGGTCTTTGGAAATATGGGCGACACCTCTGCAACCGGCGTTGCTTTTACCCGCAATCCCGGCACAGGCGAACACCATTTCTATGGCGAATACCTTATCAATGCTCAGGGAGAAGACGTGGTGGCTGGTATCAGAACTCCGGCTCCCATCAACAAGGGATCTTCTTCAGACCATAATAAGGATCTCCTTCGGCTTGACCAACTTATGCCCGACATCTATCAGGAACTTGACGATATGCAAAAACGGCTTGAACTTCATTACCACGATATGCAGGATATAGAATTTACCATTGAAAACCATAAACTCTTTATGCTTCAGTGCCGTGTTGGAAAGCGAAACGGTCCTTCTGCGGTAAAGATGGCGCTTGATATGAGAAAAGAGAAGCTCATTGATACCAATACCGCGATTCTTCGGGTAACACCCGAACAACTGGACGAGCTTCTTCATCCCATCATAGATCCTAAAGAAGAAAGAAAGAAAACTCCCTTTGCAAAAGGACTTCCCGCAGGTCCTGGCGGAGCAACCGGTCAGATAGTTTTCTCCGCTAAAGATGCGGTAGAAGCCCAGAAAAAAGGAAAAGAAGTCATCTTAGTCAGAGAAGAAACCAACCCGGAAGATGTAGAAGGAATGAGAGCATCCAAAGCAATTCTTACTGCCCGCGGAGGAATGACCTCGCATGCGGCGCTTGTGGCGCGCGGCTGGGGAAAATGCTGTATTGTCGGATGCGCGGCGCTCCACATTGATTATGCGAAGAAAGAACTTCATGTGGATAGCAAGGTATACCGAGAAGGTGACTGGATTACCTTAAACGGCTCTAAGGGATTAGTGTACGAAGGAAAACTTCCCATGACAGATGCCTCGGAAAACCCGCTTCTCCATGAATTTTTAAATCTTTGCGATAAGGTTAAAAAACTTGGAGTCCGAACCAATGCCGATACTCCGGAAGATGCAAAAGTCGCAAAAGAGTATGGCGCAAAAGGTATCGGTCTCTTTAGAACCGAACATATGTTTTATGGAAAGAATTCCGAAGAGCCCCTGTTTAGATTAAGAAAGATGATTCTTTCTGATACTGTGGAACAAAGAAAAGAGGCGCTTCAGGAACTCTTCCCTTATATGAAAAAGGATATCAAGGCAACCCTCAAGGAGATGGATGGATATCCGGTTGTAGTTCGGCTTCTTGATCCTCCCCTCCATGAATTTATTCCCCGAGAAAAGGATAAAATCGATCAGCTTATCAATGTGCTTGGTATTACAAAACAAGAATTTGAAGCACGCGCAAAAAACCTCCATGAAACAAATCCAATGATGGGACATCGGGGAGTAAGGCTTGGAATTACCTATCCAGAGGTCTCTGAAACACAGATTAGGGCAGTCCTTGAAGCCGCGGCAGAACTGCAGAAAGAAGGGAAAAAACCCTATCCGGAAATCATGGTCCCTGTGGTCTGCGATCAGAATGAACTCAAAAGCCAGAAAGAACTTGTTACACGGATATATAATGAAGTCCTCAAAAAGTATGGATTAAAAAAGATAAAATATCTCTTTGGAACCATGATTGAGATTCCGAGGGCCGCATTGGTTGCCGATGAACTTTCCGTGATCTCTGAGTTCTTCTCTTTTGGAACCAATGATATGACCCAGATGGGATTTGGGTTCTCCAGGGATGATGTGGGAGGATTTATGGAAGAATATGTAGAGAGTAAGATTCTTCCTGCAGATCCTTTCCAGACCATTGATCAGAAAGGTGTAGGAGAACTTATTCAAATCGGTATCACACGGGGCCGCTCCACCAATCCCTCTCTTGAGATCGGTATTTGCGGAGAGCATGGCGGAGAAGCAGAATCAGTGAAATTCTGTCATAGAGTTGGGATGGATTATGTTTCCTGCTCTCCGTTCCGGGTTCCTGTGGCACGGCTTGCGGCGGCACAGGCTGTAGTAGAAGAAACAATGACCTCTTCCGCAAAAAAGGTTACTACATCTGCTGACAAGAGAAAAAAGAAATAGATCATATATATCTACCCAAGGCCGGGAAGGCTATCTATGCTTCCCGGCCTTCTTTTTTTATAGATAATAAAAGATCTATTCTCGCAAGTTTCTTCTTCCCCCCAAAAAAGCATATTCTTCTCTTTTTACAAGAGAGCCGCTATAAAAATCCCTCTATCTCTTTGATACTGATGCACTTTAGGTGCCCACAGGCAGTGTGCTTTTCCTACCGTAATTGGTATAGTATAGGTAAGCCAGGTTACACGATGGATGGCCATTATCTCATTAATACTGAGGCACTTTAGGTGCCCACAGGCAGTGCGCTTTTCCTGCCGTAATTGGTATAGTATAGGTATGCCAGGTTACACGATGGATGGCCATTGGTAGAGAAATATGCCCTGGCAGATAAAAAAGATAGATCTCTCCATAAGTACAGAGAGCTTATGTAGTATATCCTAAAAAGGCCTATTTTTATCAAAAATTCCCTCCCAAGATATTTTCCCTCTTTTATACGGAAAGAAGGTCATATTTAATGCGTTTCGTCTTCTTTCTTTCTCAGGAATGCATTTAACTGACTTTTTATCATAGGAGAGGGGAGAGCAGGCAAAAGAGTAATATTAATCCCTTATTTTTGGCAACCTAACATTCAAAAATAGAATTTTCCCTTTTTGTTAAATCCGAGAAAGACTGGGGGAGACTTTTTTCATAAGAGAAAAAAGAAGCCCAGGAAAAAAATGAGAATGGAAAAAGAAGAGAGGAAAGAAAAGAGAGAGAAAGAGAGTTAAGAGAGAAGAAATATTGCCATCCATGATATTCACAGAATTCACACGAGAAGCAAGAGAAGGAACGAAGCTAAGAAAGAAGATAAGAAAGATATAGATAAGTATATGAGAAAGAAAGAGTTAAGAAAAAAAAGGAAAAAAAAGCAACAAAGAGGAAAAAGAGAAGAAAAAAGGCGTAAGATAAGGTTTAGAAGCATAAAAAAGAAAGGTTTTGAAAGAAAAAAGGAGGAAAATTGTTATGGAAATCAGAAGCAAAAAAAAGGGCTAAAAAGAGGCTATTCAGGAAAGAAAGCAAGAGAGTGGAAGAAAAGAGCGGAAATGAGGAAAAAGAGGTGAAAAGGCAAAGTTATCATAAAGAAAGCTTATGTGGATATCCTGTGGAAAAGAAAGAATTATCTCTATGAAAAAGAGTAGAAGCCAAGAAAAATTCCTAAAGAATCATTTCCTTCAGAAGAAAAAAAAGCAAGGAAGTTCGCAAAATAAAAGAAGTATGGATCCGAGAGAGATGAAGTAATGAAGAAAAATTGAAAAAAAGAATCAGAACCATAAATGAGAAAGAAAAAAGAGCTTTTTATAGAGAGAAAAACAGAAAAATATTGAAGTATTTTAATATATCTAATATACTGAAAGTCATAAGCTTACAACAGACTATCCAATAAAGAACTTTAAGCTTTTTTTCTATACAGAAAAACCTGAAAACAAGAGGGGCTTGTGAATGTATTCACAAAGCAAGAGGTTAAAGTTAACATAATATTTATTATACGACGTATTCTTATAAGACATATACCGGTAAAGGGAAAGAATGGTTTATTACAATTTCAAAAATTGAAAAAAAAGTCTTCTCAAATTTTCTTATCCATATACAATAGAATGAAGATTTTCTTCCTTTTCTTTCTTCTCTTGCCAGAAGTGCTCTCTAAGAATTTTATAATTGAGAGAAAAAGAGAAAAAAGAGAAAGATCTCCAAAAAAGGGAGGAAAAGAATCAAAAATAAGGCTTTTTCTTTCAATCATACAGTAATTTACACCATTTCTCCTGTAATAAGCCTTATTTTTGCTGATTTTCTCTCTAAAGCCCTCTTTTATGACGAAGAAGGCAAGAGTTTTGTGGATAAGTTCTGAAAAAAGAAGAAAAAGGCCTGAGATGACAAAAAAAGAGGGAGAGGGATCTTCGGAGAGTTCTATCCTTTTTTTAGAAGAGATGCTAAAAAAAAGCCTCTTTCAAAAAAAAGAATCTTCACAGAAGTTTCTTTTTCAAAAGACCTTCTGAACAGGAACTTCACTCCGAGGATAAATCTTGCTGATAAGATGGATAGAGAACAAACTATCAAAAAAGAGGATAAATCCCGAAAGAAGATAGGCGGCAATTGAGTTAAAAAGAAGAAAAATCACTACAAGAGAGAACATATAAATCCCGAGAATCACCCCAAATGTTTTAAAATAGGCCACTGGCACCAGAAAAATTTTGGCAAGAATGGCCTTAACATCCAAGCCCTTCCTGAAATCTTTTCCTGCCACTGCCTCGGCAAAGGCAAAGGGAAAGAGAAAAAGCGCAATTAAAAAGATAAAGGTCATCACCATAGAAATAAGCTGACCCCTAAGAAAAAAGAGAGAAAAAATCTGTCCTTTTGAAAGAACAGTGGTAAAAAATCCGCTTAGCATCATCAAAATCACAGGAAGGAAGAAGTAAATAACTATAAGCACTAAAGCATACAAACCCTTTTCAAGGAGTTCTTTCCAGTTTGCATCCCATTTCGGAGGCTTCATATTCAATTCAATAAGGTTTTCTAATTTTTTCGCAAGAAACCCGAGAGAAAGAATCTGAAAGAAAGGAAGAATTAAAAATAGCCCTCCAATCAGAATATTAAAGCCCCGGAACTCTTCCTTTTTAATGGTCTCTAATATCCCTCTAACCTGTTTTCTCATCATTGTACGCGGCGCGATATAAGGGAATGCATTTCCTGAACCGCCTTCCATAAACCAGTAAAAACCGATCTGCAAATAATACTATACCCAATATTAAATTCTTCAAACTCTTCTATGGCGAGCACAGGAAAAATATTCTGATAGTCAAGGCCATGTCCTGCATAGGTTCTAAGCCCCAAAGAAGAGGCATGCTTGGCTCCTTTTGCAAGCCGTATAAGTTCTTCTGAAGCAGAAGATTCATTCTTCTCTCCGCAATAATCCGCATAGGTGCCTGTATGAAGTTCCACGGCAGTGGCTCCCACCTCTTTTGCAGTCTCAATCTGTGCAAAATCCGGTTCAATAAAGAGACAAACCGCAATGCCCTTCTCACAAAAACGTTTTTCTGTTTCTTTCAGACGACTACGCATAGAAACCGCATCCAATCCACCTTCAGTGGTTAATTCCTCCCGTTTTTCCGGTACTAAAGTAACCTGATCAGGAAGCACTTCCAATGCAAGAGATATAATCTCCTCGCTTACTGCCATCTCAAGGTTAAGCCGTGTCCGTATGGTTTGACGAAGAAGCCGCACATCGCGATCCTGTATATGGCGTCTATCTTCTCTAAGATGACATACAATAGAATCACTTCCCGCGAGTTCGCATATTCCGGCCGCTATCACCGGATCAGGAGAAGTTCCGCGCCGTGCCTGACGAAGCGTTGCTACATGATCTATATTTACTCCGAGTTTTTTTTTCTTCATACTCCCCTCCTCTGCTAAACAGCTTCTAAAAAAAAATCAATCCTACTTTCCCTCTTGAAAAATCTTTTTTAACTCCTGTACCAAAGCTCTGTTTTCAATACTTTTTCCAATGGTAATCCGTACAAATCCATCGGAAAGCCCAAAACCTGGAAGAGCCCGAATAATGAGACCCGCGGCCTCAAGTTTTTTACAGACCTCAGCACCCGGCCTTCTCAGATCACACATAAGAAAATTCGCTTCTGAGGCATGGACTGTTATTCCTAACTTCTTAAGTTCTTTAGCAAGGAACTTCTTCCCCCTGCTATTCGCATTCCGCGACCTCTGCACAAATTCGCAATCTTCCAATGCAGCGCTGGCCGCCTCCTGAGCAAGAGAAGAAGTATTAAACGGAGGCCTAATCTTTTCAAGCACAGCAAGAAGCTCTTGTTGTGCTACTCCATATCCAATACGAAGACCAGCTAAACCATAAATCTTAGAGAAAGTTCTTGCCACAAGAAGATGATGTTTCCTGAAAAGCTCTACACCAGAGACAAACTCTTCTGATTCCACATAATCACAGTATGCCTCGTCAAGAAGAACAATAACCTCAGGCGGCACCCGATCTAAAAACCAGCGAAGACGATCCTTCTCAATCAAAGATCCTGTGGGATTATTAGGATTACAAAGAATCACTACCGATGTTTCCGGACCTATCGCCCTTGCTATTGCCTCAAGATCATAGGTAAAATCCTTATTCAACGCCACGGCAACAGGCCGCGCACTCACTGTATGCGTAAGAATACGGTAAATAATAAAGGATGGATCTGGAAAAACTACCTGAGAACCCGGAACTGCAAATGCCTGCAGAAGAAGAGCAATAACCTCGCTGGAGCCATTCCCCAAAAAAACCTCCTCTGGAAAAACTCCAAGATACTTTGCAATTGCCCTTCTTAACAGTGGCGCGGAACTCTCCGGATACCTGCTTAAATCACTGCTCTTTCTTCGTATCGCTTGTATTGCCTTAGGAGAAGAACCTAAAGGATTCTCATTGGAGGCAAGCTTGAAAATTTGACTTAGCCCTAATTCTCGTGCCACTTCTTCCACTGGTTTTCCCGGTGAATATGGCTTAATATACTTTAGATCTTTCTTTGCAAGTTCATCTATCGGTTTCATAGTTCAACCCCATCAACTGGTTCACGGCCTCAACTGTTTTGTTCGCTGACTTCATCGCTCTTTCCCTTCCGTACTCAAGCGCGGCTCTCACTTTTTTTGGATGGCCGGCAAGCTCTTCTCTTTTAGCGCGCAAAGGAGCCAAAAAGGAAATCATCCTTTCTGCAAGAAGTTTTTTACATTCCACACATCCTAACGACGCACCGCGGCATCCAGTATAAATATCCTCAATCTCAGTAGAAACCAATCCATGATGAAGGAAGACCGGACATTTGTCGGGATGTCCTGGATCTTTCTTATAAATCCGTTTCGGGTCTGTAAACATCGTAGAAACTTTTTTGCGGATCTCTTCAGCCGAATCCTTCATAAAAATAGCATTCCCATACGATTTACTCATTTTACGGTTATCTAAACCAGGCACCTTCGGAGTTGTTGTAAGAAGCGCCTCTGGTTCAGGAAAAAACTCTCCGTAAAGATAATGAAACCTTCTCACTATTTCTCTGGTAAGTTCAAGATGCGGCACCTGGTCCACTCCAATGGGAACAGAATCCGCGCAATATAACATAATATCCGCGGCCTGAAGCACTGGATACCCTAAAAAACCATAGGTGGTAATCTCTTTTTCTCTTAATTCATGAAGCTGTTCCTTATATACAGGATTGCGTTCAAGCCATCCAAGAGGAACAATCATAGAAAGAAGCGCATAAAGCATCGCATGCCCGGGTACCTGAGATTGTATAAAAATCACGGATTTTTCAGGATCAAGCCCGCAAGAAAAAAAATCAAGGGCTATCTCAAAAACATTCTTTCCAATCTGAGAGGGATTCTGATATTCAGTGCTCAAGGCATGAAGATCGGCAATCATATAAAAAGCATGATACTCTCCGCTATCCTGCAACCTTTTCCAGTTGGCGAGCGCACCAAAAAGATGGCCTATATGCAAGGGCCCGGTTGGCCGCATTCCACTAAGAATCCGTTTTTTATTTTCCTTTAAGTTCATATCTTCCTAACCTATGAAGTTAATGACTTCTAAGATTTTTTTTCCTATATAAGTGCCTGATCTATATCCACAATCTTTTGCTATATCATTAAGAAAAGAGATTCCAAAATGTTATGCAAGAAAAAAGAGAGGGTGTTACCCTCCCTTCACACCCTCAAGTATCTTTATCCAAACCTCACGTTTCCGGGGTCCGTCAAACTCACAGAGAAAGATCCCCTGCCAGGCGCCTAAAAGCACTGTTCCATGTTCAATCGGAAAGAGAAGAGAATGACCTGTAAGGACAGCCTGAATATGCGCATCGGAATTTCCCTCCGCATGACGCCATGGTCCGGATACAGGCGCAAGAAAAGCAAGACCAGTCAAGATATCAGAAGCAACCGAAGGATCGGCATTTTCATTGACGATAAGACCGCAGGTTGTATGAGGAACAAAGAGAGAACAGAGCCCCTGTGTTATGCGGCTCGCTTCTACCAAAGAACGAACTCTTCCGGTAATATCAACCATCTCTCTTCTTAAGCGGGTTCTTATTTCAAAACTTTCCATACTCCCTCTCTCGTAGCATAGATATATGGAGACATAGCTACAATAGATCCACACATCTTCTTTGATCAGGGTGCTTCGTAAAAGGCCTTATATCCTAAATAGGCGCTGTAAATATCCGCCTTGCTCATTACCTCAAAGGGCGCATGCACAGAAAAGCCCCCTGGGCCGCAATCCACTGTATCAATATTAAAAAGCGCGATATAGGTTGCCACGGTACCTCCGCCGCCAAGATCTACCTTTCCAAGGTCTCCTGCCTGCCATACCACGTTTCTCGCATCAAAAATTCCTCTGATATAGGCAAGATACTCTGCGGAAGGCTCTGTACTAAACACCTTGCCCCGTCCTCCGGTAGTCCGCTCTACTCCAACGCCATGTCCGATCCTTCTGGCATTCCTTGGATCATGCGCATCTCTAAAGGTAGGATCAAGCGCAGAAGAAGTATCTGCGGAAAGCGCCTTGGACTTTTCACAGAAGTTTCTAAACTCTTCAGAAGGAAGCCCGCTTTTTTCAATAAGCTCCTGCAGAAAATAATAGAAAAAGAACGATTGCGCTGAAGTACTTCCCCGACTTCCAATCTCCTCCTGGTCTACAATGAGGCAGATACAGGTATTATCGTTTTTCTCACTATCCATCATAGCCCTAAAACTGGTAAAAACACATGCCCTGTCATCTTGGCCATACCCAAGAACCAATGATCTGTCAAATCCAAGATCCCGAGCAGGTCCCGCGGGAACCGCCTGAATTTCCGCACTGAAAAAATCATCGTTCCTAATTCCGTACTTCTCTGAAAGAAGAGAGAGTATATGCGCTTTTACCTTCTCTTTTTCAACAGAACTATCCGGCATAGAACCTGCGAGAATATTTAAGGTTTCTCCGGGAAATCCATCTTCAATACTCTTCTTTCCCTGCTCCCTATCAAGATGGGGCAAAAGATCGGTAATCACAAAGACCGGATCTCCGGGATTATCGCCAATTTCAAGGGTTACGCGAGAACCGTCTTTCAAAAAGATAACTCCATACAATGCAAGAGGAAGCGTAAACCATTGATACTTTTTAATTCCTCCGTAATAAGAGGTTTTGAAAAGACCTATACCCTCCTCTTCATAAAGAGGGTTTCCCTTCAAATCAATCCGCGGAGAATCCGCATGAGAAACAATAATTCTCGCTCCCGAGGTAAGAGAATCTTTTCCAATCAATGCCAAAACCACCTCTTTTTCTCGATTAATCCGGTATACCTTATCACCAGGAACCAAAGAGCTTTTCTTCTCTAAAGAAACATAGCCAGAGGCCTCTGCCTCTGCTACCGCGGAAGCCACACACCTGCGTTCGGTCTTGTTTTCCGTAAGAAAATCTCGGTATTGATCTCCAAAACGAATCGCTGATTCTTTTGTGGCATCATCCCATCGTTCCCATGCGCTTTTCAACTCCATACCTCTCTCCTTGTACAAAATCGGGTTCACTACAGCTATAAATAAAAGGATACAAAATACATTTCAGTATAACAGGGAAGAGATGGAAGGTCAACCTAAAACTAAAGGACTTTTGGATAGTTTCTTTCTTAAAAATCTATCCCCTTTCGTGCGGCAACATCAGGCCAGGGATGCCTAATATTCACCATTTCCGTCACTAACTCCACATTGCGGAGAGAGGAGGCGCGATCCCATCTTCCAGTAAGGACAATCTCTGTATTCTCGGGACGATGAAGAAGAAATTCTTCTAAATCTTTCTGAGGGATCAGGCCATCTCTTACCGCAATGAGAATTTCATCAAGAACCACAAGGTCAAAGGAACTCTTTTGAATAGAGGAACGAACCTTTTTCCATGCAGAGGAAAAGATCGGTCCGCATTCTTCCGCTAAAACTCCGCCACGCATACCCGGATACCAAGGACACTCAACCCTGCATACCACACCAAGCTTCTTTAACAGAACCAATTCTCCCTGGCCAGGCACTTTAAAGAACTGAAAAAATCCTACCTTCCATCCATAACTTAATGCGCGCACCGCAAGACCAACCGCGCAGGTGCTCTTTCCCTTTCCTTCTCCCGTATAAATATGGACGATTCTCTCTCTTTTATTCTTCAAGAGTCACGGCTTGCTTCTTTTCCGCGGAAGCATAGATTGCTTCCAAAATTTTTACATCTGTTAAGATCTCGTCCGGAGTGGTTATAGGCAAGGTTCTAGAACGGATACATTCCACAAAATGCTCTGCCTCTGCCAGAAAAACATCTTTTCCTTCAGGAAGCAATGGAACCGTGTCGCTTAAAACCCCTCCAACTTCACCAAAAATTTTCAGAGAAGGTGTGTCGGTGCTGGAATAGAGTGCGCCTGCTTTGGTTCCAAAGAGCGAAAGCCGAAGCCCTGTTTCAGAATTTCCCGCCCAGCTCGCCTCCACAAAAAGCGATCTATTGTCTTGAAATGTTACCAAAGCGGATGCAAGTTCCTCTACATCAAAAAGACCGTCATTCTTATCTCCGATCCGAGTATCCATTGGAGGCCAACCTCCATCCACTGCCTGGTCCTGAAATTTCGAATAAGTAGTTCCAAGCACATTCATCGGCTTCGGACAACCCATAAGATAAATGACAAGATCAAGCATATGCACTCCCACATCCAACAGAGCTCCTCCGCCCGCAAGTTTTTTGGAGGTAAACCATGAACCAAGCCCTGGAATGCCGCGACGCCTTAAATAACTAACCTTTGCATAGTAAATTTCTCCCAAATCACCGGAAGAAATCATTTTTTTCAGAAGTACCGCATGAGGTCTAAACCTCTGACAAAAAGCTCCCATAAAGATCTTCCCTGTCTCGGTCGCAATCTGAAGAACCTCTTTGATTTCCGAAGAAGTAATCGCAACTGGTTTCTCGCAAAGAACATCTTTTCCTGCCTTCATCGCAGATTTTGAATGAAGGGCATGAAAGGCATTCGGAGAACAGACCACCACTCCATCAATATCGTCGCAATTCACTAAATCTTCCCAGCGCGGAAATACTCTCGGAATCTGAAACCGTTCTGCAACCGCCCGCAATTTCATCTCATTTGGATCCGCAATCGCTTCTATGGAAACTCCATCAAGCTTTGAAAAACTTTTCAAATGGCCTTCCTGTGCTATTGCGCCCGCGCCAATTACACCTATTTTGATTTTTTTCATAACAATCCTTTCTGTAAAAAAGAATCCCTTTTTTTCTTCATAGTAGCCACTTTTTCTCTTTGTGTCAATGAAGGTGTGATATACTACCTTAATGCGCATAGGAGTTCATGTTCCGATTCTTCGCCCCTTGAAAGAAAGTGTGTCGTACGCGGTACGTACTGGATGCACTGCTTTTCAGATCTTTCCTTCAAACCCTCGGGGATGGTTCCCCACGCAAAAACCCGAGCATGAGATAGAAGCCTTTCGCGCCGCAATTATGGCCGCTAAAATTTCTCCGGTAGTCATTCATATGCCCTACCTTATTAATCTTGCCTCCGCAGATCCCGACATAAGAGGGAAAAGCCTTCGCCTCTTCATTCATACATTAACAGTTGCCGATATGCTTGGAGCAGAAATGTATGTCATTCATCCTGGAAGCGCCCGCAACACCACTCCACAACAGGCTCTGGAAAATCTTGCAGAGGGACTTAAAGAGGCATATAGCCGACAATTTCAGGTAGAGATCCTTATAGAGAATACCGCCGGACAAGGAGCGCTTCTTGGAAAAACCTGGAAAGAGTTCGGAGATCTTGCGAAAAAAGTCGGAAACCAAACACGTTTCTGTTTTGATACCGCACATGCATTTGCGGCAGGATACGACCTTTCTTCTCAATCAGGATTTGAAAAAATGTGCGAAGAAATTGAAGAAAATATCGGAATGGAGTATATTAAATTGATTCATGCCAACGACTCTGCACGCGGACTTGCCACCGCCGCAGATCGGCATGCGGATATTGGCGAAGGATTTCTTGGAGAAGAGGCTTTTGTAAGAATCACGGGACATCCGGTCTTTAGAAATCTTCCCTATATTCTTGAAACTCCAAAAAATTCAGAGGAAGATGACCGTAGAAATATAGAACGACTGAAAAAAATCTATCACCAACATTCATCGCGCTGAAGAAGAGACATACAAAAAAAGGATACCAATGGATCCCTATGATTTTACCCAAATAGAAGCAAAATGGAGAGATGTTTGGGAGACCACAGAAGAACATCTCACCCAAAACAACAATACCAAGCCCAATTACTACTGTCTTGATATGTTCCCCTACCCTTCTGGGTCCGGACTCCATGTGGGACATTGGCGGGGGTATGTTCTTTCCGATGTATGGGCTCGCTATAAAAAACTGCAAGGATATCATGTTCTACATCCAATGGGATGGGATTCATTCGGCCTTCCCGCAGAAAATGATGCCATCAAAAAAGGGATTCATCCTGCAATCAATGTCCGCAGGAATATTGATAATATTCGCCGTCAGTTAAAAGAGATCGGCGCAATGTATGACTGGAGCCGTGAAATAAATACCAGTGATCCCGAATATTACCGATGGACCCAATGGATCTTTGTCCAGATGTACAAAAAAGGACTCGCATACAGAAAAAAAATGCCGATCAATTGGTGCCCACATTGTAAAACAGGTCTTGCGAATGAAGAGGTTATCAATGGAAAATGCGAGCGTTGCGCCTCTGATGTGAAGAAACGGGAATTAATGCAGTGGATGTTGAAAATTACCGCCTACGCAGATCGGCTCCTTGATGATCTTGAAAAACTTGACTGGCCAGAAAAAGTAAAGCTTATGCAACGTAACTGGATCGGAAGAAGCGAAGGTGCTTCCATAACTTTTTCCACAGAAATCGCTCCCCTTAAGGTCTTCACCACACGACCAGACACCCTTTTCGGAGCAACCTATGTGGTGCTTGCTCCAGAACACGAACTCATCCATTCCCTCACCACTAAAGAACAGAAGAAAGAGGTAGAGAGATATATTGAAACTTCCTCCAGAAAAAGCGAAATAGAACGAACCTTTGTCTCAAAAAGTAAAACAGGCGTTTTTACCGGATCTTACGCGCGAAATCCGGTCAATAACAAAAAAATTCCTATCTGGATCGCAGATTATGTGCTTGCCCATTACGGCTCTGGCGCCATTATGTCGGTACCTGCCCATGATCAACGCGACTTTGATTTCGCCACTGCCCACAATCTTCCCATCATAGAGGTTATTTCTCATAGTGATTCTCTAAAAAATAAAACAGAACCCCTGCCTCAATCTTATGAAGGAGAAGGAGTTCTTATTAATTCAGGTCCCTTTAACGGAATGTCTTCCTCGGAAGCAAAACCAGAAATAATCAAATGGCTCGCGGCACGAGAGAAGGGAGAAGCAGTACGGACTTATAAACTTCGGGACTGGATCTTTTCCCGTCAGAGATACTGGGGAGAACCTATACCGGTTATCTATTGCGATAGATGCGGAGAAGTTATCCTTGAGGAAGAAGACCTTCCTGTTCTTCTTCCCGAGGTAGAACAGTATCAACCCAGCGGCACTGGCGCATCACCCCTTGCCGCTATTCCAGAATTTGTCCATACCACCTGTCCCAAATGTAATGCTCCCGCGACACGGGAGACCGATACCATGCCGCAATGGGCGGGCTCATCATGGTATTTCCTTCGTTACCCCAACCCTTCCCTTTCCACAGCTCCTTTTGAAAAAGATCATCTTGAAAAATGGCTTCCTGTCGCCTGCTATGTGGGAGGCATTGAACATGCAATTCTTCATCTTCTCTATGCCCGCTTCTTTACCAAAGTTCTCTTTGACCTTGGTTATATCGGTTTTGATGAACCCTTCTCAAAACTCTTTAATCAAGGAATGGTCTGTAAATATAGCGAAAAAACAGAAAAACTTGAGAAAATGTCCAAATCCAAAGGGAATGTAGTCAACCCCGACTCTTTGGTAAAACGGTACGGCACTGATACGGTTCGGCTTTATGAACTCTTCATCGGACCTCCGGAAGTAGATGCAGAATGGAACGATAACGGTATTGAAGGATGCTACCGGTTCTTGAAAAAATTCTGGGAACTTATCCTTCGCTCCGCAACGGTTTCCTCAAGCTCTCCCGCTGTTCAACAACAGATCCATCTCTTAATTGCCAAGGTTACCGACCGACTTGCATCTTTCAAGTTCAATACTGCTATCAGCGCTTTTATGGAATGTGTTAATATCTGTCAAAGTCCCGGCGAAACTCTCTGCGCAAAAGATGCAGAAACCCTTATTATTCTTCTTTCTCCTTTTGCCCCTCATATCTCGGAAGAACTCTGGCACCGATTGGGAAAAAGAACGAGTGTATTCCACTCTTCCTGGCCCCTCTTTGATCCGAAAATTATCGCCACAGAAAAGATTGAAATACCAATACAGATCAATGGAAAAATTCGGACAGTACTTAAGGTTGAAAAAAATCTCTCCGAGGAAGCGATAGAGAAAAAGGTATTTGAGAATGAATCGGTACGTACCGCTATACAAGGAAAAAGTATCATTAAAAAGATTTATGTTCCGGAGAAAATTTTCACCATTGTCATAAAGTAAAAAAGACCGCAAAAATCATCAATCTATTCTCTCTTTGTCTCGGGGATCCCTCTCTTTACAATGAAAAAAAAAAGAGGGTCTGCCCCTTTTTGCGAGACAGACCCTCTTACACGGCAACGTTCGCTTTATGACTGTGGTGTTTCCGGCTCTTCCTTTTTTTCTTCTTTCAGCGCAGCCTTCTTCTCTTCCTTTGCTTCTTCTGCTCTGTCCTTTACATCACTAATTCCGGCCGCTATGGCAATAACCCCTACCAAGATCAGAAAAAATGGCACTGCGGCCATTAATCCCTTCAAAAAAAGCGACCACCATTTAATAATCCCGATTACTCCGAGAACCACCCCGACGATACCACCTATCAACGCTGTCATTGGCCCTCCTTTTCGTCAAAAAGTGTTCTTTTTTTTTCTGCTGACCTTTCCGTGATTATTTCTGATTATTCCACAGAAGCATTCTTCTGTCAACAACCATCCACTCTATTCTTTAAGATCTTGGATGATATTTTTTATGAATTTCCTTCAATCGACTTCTGCTTACTTTCGTATAGATCGTTGTTGTGGAAATACTGCTATGACCAAGAAGTTCCTGAATAACCCGCAGATCCATCCCCCTATCAAGTAAATGAGTGGCACAGGTGTGACGCAAGGTATGGGGAGAGGTGCGTGGTGCGGCTCCAGCCAAAAGACAGGCCGCCTTCACTAACTTCCAGACAGTCTGACGAGATATTCTTCTACCGCTTCTATTTAAAAAGAAGTAAGGACCATGTCCCCGTCGTTGCTCCGCATAATTTCGCAGGGACTCTTTTACTGAATCTGAAAAAAATACCAACCTCTCCTTATCTCCTTTCCCCACAATGCGAAGATACCCTTCTTCCCAAAAAATATCTCCTGTTTTTATACCGGTTAATTCAGATACTCGCATTCCCGTCGCATATAAAAGTTCCAGTATCGCCCGGTTTCTAAGAATGCGCTGACGAGATCCATCTCCCATAAGCACCCGCTCTATTTCTTCTTCGGTCAATATATCAGGCACCCTGTGCTCTAATTTCGGACTTTCAAAATATTCAAGAAGAGTAGGAGAAATCAGATTTTCTCCCGCGAGATACCGGAAGAAACTCCGTACAGAAGAAAGAATCCGTGTTATTGAACTTCCCGCAAGACGCTCTTTTTTTAGAAAAATTGAAAAATCTGTCGCATGTTTTGCACCTATTTTGGAATAGGAGATCTTCTCTCTCTTAAGAAAAAGAAGAAACCGGCGAAGGTCGCGTTGATAAGCCGAAATAGTATGAGGAGAAAGGTTCTTCTCTACCTTCAAATAAAGAAAAAAAGAATGCACGTGCTTCTCTTGATTATCCATGTAAGAAAGGATTTCCGTCTATTTCATTCTGTACTGTGCTATTTTCGCCATGTCCGGGACACAACACAGTATCAAGAGAAAAAGAAATAATTTTCTGAAGAGATCTCGCCATATCAGAAGGACTTCCTCCGGGAAGATCGGTTCTTCCAATACTTCCCGCGAAAATAGTATCACCGGTAAAAAGCACCTTCTCCATAAGAAGACAGATACTTCCCGGAGTATGTCCCGGAGTATGTACAATACGCCATACACTTTCCGCAATAGAAAATTCCATCCCATCCTCCGCGATAATATCGGCTTCCGGCGAAATATATCCCGGTCCTAAAAGCGCAGAAAGATTTTTCGCAGGTTCCAACAACATAAGGCGATCCTCTGCATGAATCAGAAGAGAAGGCTTGGGATCCAAGAGAGAAACCAGATGGTTGCCTCCAATATGGTCGTAATGACCATGCGTATTTACCACATAAATAATCTCAAGAGATTTACTCTGAATCTTCTGAGCAAGAAACTCTGGTTCTGCCGCGGGATCAATCACAATCCCCTTTCCTGAATCGGCAATCTCAACAATATAGCAGTTCGCCTGACAAGGCCCAAGAGAAATCTTTTCAATACGAAGTTCCGAACTTCCTTTTTTCATTTCTTCACCTTTTCTTCAAATTGATCTTCGTTAAGAAGAGGAATACCAAGTGCTATCGCCTTTGAAAGCTTACTTCCCGGCTTTTCTCCCACCACAAGATAAGAGAGACGAGACGAAACCTGATCCGTCACTTTTCCTCCCCGCAGAAGAACTTGATCAGCGGCCCTGTTTCTGCTCCATCTCTTCAAGGTTCCGGTAAAAAGAAAGGTTTGTCCGTGCAATCCTCCCTCTTTATCGTCTGTTTTAAGATTGGAAGAAACATTCACTCCCGCCTGTTCAAGTTTTTTTAAGACTCTTTTGTTTTCAGGATTTGAAAAAAAATTCCGAATATGATGCGCAGTGGACGGACCAATTTCTTCTATGGAAGAGAGCTCCTCCAAAGAAGCATGTTCAATGGCATACAAATCTTTATATTTTCTTGCTAAAAGCTCGCTTATATATGTTCCTACAGATCGTATTCCAAGCGCATAGAGAAGATGAGAAAAAGATCTCTTTTTACTTTTTTCAATGCGAGAAAGAAGGTTCTCCGCAGATTTCTTGCCCATCCGTTCTAAAGGAAAAATCTCCTCGTAGGAAAGACTGTAAAGATCGCCGTAATCCTCAATACACTTCTGATCCACAAGAAGTTCCACAAGACGTTCTCCAAGTCCTTCAATATCCATTCCTTTTCTGCTCGCAAAATGAGTAATAGTCTCTTTTACCTGTGCGGGACATCCCACGTTGGGACAGCGAAGAAGAACCGATTCTTCCTCCTGTACCACCGCGCTTCCGCAAACCGGACACTCTAAAGGAACCTCCACCTCTTCTTCTTTCCCAGATCTTGCATGAAGAAGAACACTTATGATTTTTGGAATAATCTCTCCGCCTTTTTCTATAAAAACCTTATCACCCTTTTTTAATCCAAGACGAGAAATTTCCTGAAAATTATGGAGTGTGGCGCGGGAAACCCTGGTTCCTGCTAAAAAAACCGGTTCAAGTATCGCCACCGGAGTAAGAAGCCCTGTTCTTCCCACCTGAACAACCACATCTATTACCTGTGTCGCCGCCTGTTCCGCGGGAAACTTAAAGGCAACTATCCATCTAGGACTCTTTGAGGTAGCCCCCAATCTATTCTGATCCGCAAATCTATTCACCTTGATCACCACGCCATCCACACCAAATAAAAGCTCTTCCCGCTTTTGTCGCAAAAGTCGGCATACCTTAAGAACCTCTTCAATCGTACGCGCAAAATAACGCTCGGGAACGGTCTTAAATCCAAATTCTTCCGCTTGTTGAAGCAAATCCCATTGCGTAGAAATACCATCCAACCCAAAGCCCGAGTAAAGAAAAAACTTCAGATTCCTTCGGGCGACAAGTTCAGGATCCAAAAGTTTTAAAGAACCCGCGGCGCCATTGCGAGGATTTGCAAAAAGCGCTTCTCCTGCTTTTCGTCGTTCTTCATTTAAAATCTCAAAATCTCTTTTTGCCATATACACCTCTCCCCGCGCCTCAAAATCTCCCTGAAACGGAATTTTTTTCGGAAGATCGGAAAGAGCCATCAAACGGGAAGTAATATCTTCTCCTGCAATACCATCTCCGCGAGTAGCACCTCGCACACAAAGGCCATGACAATATGAAAAAGCCACTGCCACACCATCAACTTTCAATTCAACCACATATTCTCTGCTTGTTCCAAGAATTTTTGCAATACGGCCGTCAAACCCGCGCAACTCTTCTTCTTCATAGGTATTATCTATACTAAGCATGGGAGGATTATGCATCACGCGTCCATATCCTGTTTCTACAGAACTCCCAACCTGTTCTGTGGGAGAATCCTTCTCTTTCCATTCAGGATAGCGCATTTCAAAGGAAAGAAGTTCCTGATATAGCGCATCATATTCCGCATCGGTAATTTCAGGATTCGCCTCTCTATAATATCGCTGATTATGGTAGCGAATAAGGCGATACAACTCCTCCATACGAGAAGGTCTTTTTACAGGCTCTTCTTTCATAACAAGGTCCTTATAAATTTTCTCCTTTATAAAATGTCATCTATTTTTGACGGATCTTCAAAAACTATGATACCCTTTTTTAACAAGGAAAGAAAGCAACAACCCTTTTGGAGCGTTGAAATGTTATGAACCAATTAGAACGGTACGAGTTGGGTCAGCTTCTTCTGCTTAAGAAGCTTATTACGCAGGAACAGTTGGACACAGCGCTTTCTCTCCAAAAACAAAGCGGAAAATTTCTTGGTGAACTCCTTGTAGAGACAGGAGCCCTTACCAAGAAAATGCTCATTGAAGCTCTTACTGAGCAGAAACAGGCTGATTTTGTCAATATCTCAAAAGTCCGAAATATCCAACATGAAATAGTCCAGAGTATTCCAGAAACTATCGCCCGAAAATATACCCTCATCGCCCTTGCCCAAACAGATGATTCTCTTGTTATAGCCATGAAGGATCCCTCGGATATTGTTGCCATAGACGCGGTAAAACGGCTCACTGGAAAGAAGGTGAGAATTTTCCGAGCAGCAGAAGAAGAAATTACAGAAAGTATAGAAAAATTCTATCTTCAACAGGATGATATGCAAGAATCTCTCGCCGCGCTTGAAGAGGTAAGCGCAGAACGCATTGAAGAAGAATTTGATATTAATCAACTCAGGGTTGCGGCGGAAGATGCGCCTATCGTGCGGTTTGTCAATTCAATCTTTGTCCGTGCCGTAGAAAAACGGGCCACTGACATCCATCTTGAACCTCAAGAAGGATCCATTATTCTTCGCTTCCGTATTGATGGAGATCTTCATGAAATTCCTCCGCCTCCAAAACCTTCTTATGGCGGAATTGTTACCCGGCTGAAAATTATCGCCGGCGTAGATATAGGCGAACGCCGGCTTCCTCAGGATGGAAGGATGCGTCTTCGCCTTGCCGGAAAAGAACTTGATATTCGGCTCTCTACCCTTCCCACTATTTTTGGCGAAAAAATTGTCATGCGCCTTCTTGATAAAGAAACTCTGACAGTAGGAATGGATGAGCTCGGCTTTCAAATCAATGAACGGGCCCTCTTTGAAAAAGAACTAAAAAAACCCTATGGCATGATATTAGTAACCGGTCCTACGGGAAGCGGAAAAACCACCACTCTCTATTCAGGGTTAAGTTTTATTAATACTCCCGATAAAAATATTACTACTATTGAAGATCCGGTTGAATATGAGTTAACAGGTATCAATCAGGTTCTTGTAAGGCCCAAAATAGGCTTGACATTTCCCGCTATTTTAAGAACCCTTATGCGCCAAGACCCTGATGTGATTATGGTTGGAGAAATCCGCGATCTTGAAACCGCACAAATTGCGATTCAGGCCTCGCTTACAGGACATCTTGTACTCTCTACCCTCCATACAAATGATACAGTCTCCACAATCTCCCGGCTTACTTACATGGGCGTAGAGCCCTATCTTTTAGCGGCATCCTTCAACCTTATCCTTGCCCAACGCCTTATCAGAAGAATATGCCGATTTTGCCGTATAGAAGATCCTGAAGGAAAAGAACTTCTGAAAAAGAGTTATCCTTATCTTCCGGATATGCCTGTATATCGGGGAAAAGGATGCAAAGAATGCGATAATTCCGGATACTATGGAAGAACCGCTATCTATGAAGTACTCGGATTCACGAAGGAACTTAGAAAAATGATCGTGGAAGCCCGACCCGACGACGAGCTTCGCGAATATGCGGTAAAGGAAGGGATGGTTACCCTTAGGGATTCCGCCTTCCAAAAGGTACTGGAAGGAATAACCACCTTACAAGAAGCATTAAGCGCTACATTGTCGGGATAAAGATCCAGCAAGCAATAAGAACTTATTACCAATAAATAGATGCCAAAATATTTTTATATCGCACGAGACAAATCAGGAAAAAAACAGAACGGTATGATTGAAGCCGAATCCAATGCCGCACTTCTTGTAACCCTTAGAAGAAGCGGGCTTCTTCCCATAGAAATACGAGAATTAGAAGAAAAAGGCCTTATCTCTATTACCTCTCAAAAAAAAACCGCTCGCGCCAGAAGAATCTCTCTTGTAGAACTTGCGCTCTTTTCACGCCAACTTGCCACAATGCTTGATGCGGGAATCTCTATCATAGATTCTGTGGGAGATCTTGCTAAACAGAGTATCAATCCCTATTTTGCCACTATCCTTGAAACCGTCAGAAACCAGATACGCGAAGGAAGCGGTTTTTCTCAGGCGCTCGCCAAACACGAACAGATTTTTTCCACGCTCTACGTTGCCCTTGTACGATCCGGAGAAGAAAGCGGTAATTTGGTAGAAGTAATGCGAGAACTCTCTGAAGAATTAGAAGACCAGTTGAACCTTATCCGTAAAGTCCGACAAGCAATGAGCTACCCTGTTATTGTCAGTCTCTTCTTTGTGGGAGTGGTCGCATTTGTTTTTCTCTATCTTATTCCCAAGTTTCAGGAAATTTTTGAAAGCTTCGGCGCACAACTTCCGCCTTTTACCCTCTTTATCCTTGCGGCAAGCCGGTTTTCTCTGAAATTTGCTCCTATTCTTCTCATACTCCTTATTCTTTTCTCTGCATTCCTGATATGGTACGGAAAACAACCCACAGGAAAGAAACAATTAGATACAGTAAAACTTAAAATACCGGTTCTTGGAATGCTTGTCCAGAAAGTAAGTCTTGCGCGCTTCTGCCGTTCGCTTTCAACCCTTCTAAAAGGAGGAGTAGGAATTATTTCCGCCCTTGAAATTGTCGCAAAAGCCGCAGGAAACCTCATTATTGAAGAGGCAGTGGATAAAACACGACAAGGCGTCATCAGAGGAGGACTCCTCGGCGAAGAGATGCAACGTTACAAAATTTTTCCTCCAATGTTAGTACGTATGGTCAATGTAGGAGAAGAGACCGGAAGAACAGATGATATGCTATCAAGAATGTCAAAATTTTTCAGAGATGAAGTAGATGTAACCCTTAATATCCTTTCTTCCATTATTGAACCTATCCTTATTATCGGACTTGGCTTCATCGTTGGAGTAGTAGTTCTTGCCATTTATCTCCCTATTTTCAAACTTGCCCAAACCATGCAGTAATCTCTCTTCTCCTCATCTCAAAAAACGCCTATATTTTAGAGACATCCGCGAGTAGAGTTGTACGCAGAGCTTTATAAAAAAAGAGAACCTTTTGCTCTCTTTCTTCTTAGGGAATATCGCTACATCGGCATCATCGCAATATTCGGGAATAGAGAAGAAAGAAGAATGATATGATTGTTACTTACTGAAACTTTGACGCTGAAAGTTGTTTTACCAATGAAGCGGGAGGAGTTACTCCTAAACGCCTCATTCTTTCCACATCGCGTTTTGCGGCCTGGATATCTCCTTTCCCTAACAATGCCAAAGCGCGTCCAAGGAGAAGATTCGTAGAACGAGGCATCAAAGCAAGAGCAGAAGAAAAATCTTTTACTGCTGAAGAATAATCTTTTTCTCCCATAGAAAGAATCGCACGGTTTTTATATGCTTCCGCATACCCAGAATAATAAAGAATTGCGCGGGAAAAATCATCGCGGGCTTCTTCTCTTTTTCCCATGGAAGCATAAGCAACACCGCGGTTATTCAAAGCAATAGAGGCATTGGGACGAACTTCAAGAACCTTCTCAAAATCAGCCACCGCCTCTCTATACTTTCCTAATGCACCCCACAAACTTCCTCTGCTGATATATGCTTCAAGATAGGAAGGATCGCGGGAAATTGCCTTCTGATAATCCTCCATGGCTCCCTTCGCATCTCCTCTTTCCGCTCGCGCTACGCCTCTGTTCAGCCATGGTCGTGCCTTTGCGGGTGATTGTGCGATCACATCACTCCAGAGACGCACAGGATCTCTCCATATTTCATTCCTTTTCACAGTAAGAACTCCATAAAAAAGGATAAGAAGAAGCAGAAGAGAGACCGCACAGAATCTTCTAAGACGGAATAAAGCGAGAAACGGAAGAGAAGAAAGCAATAGCGCATATCCAAAAAGAGGAAGGTATAAACGATGCTCTACCACAAGATCTGGCTTTGGCACCACACTTGACTGGGGGCCGATAGCAAGAAAAAACCATACTATTCCCGCAAAAAAGAAGGGATTCTTTTTTTTAGAAAGAATTCCTAAAAGAAGAATAAGAAGAATCAAGCCAAAACCTGCAAGTACCTTTGGTTCATAAAAACAGGTAGCAGGAGAAATATCATAATCAAGATTCTGGCGCACGGGAAAAAGAAGAAGACGCGCATAAATCAATGCGGCTTTTCCCTGAGTAAAAAAATATCTTGCGGGTGTTATTTCATGTACCACACTTCCGGGAAGAGATAGACTTTGTAATTGAGATACAGGTCCTCTTCCAGTATAGGACATTGTAAGAGGTATAGAAGAAACAATACCAATATAACAAAGAATCACAAAAAACCATTTCCTTCTTCTTCCGGTAAAAAAGAAGAGCTCAAGCATTCCTATCAATAATGGCACAGCAAGAGCGATTTCTTTAGTAAAGGATGCCAAAAGAGCAAAAAGAAAGGAGCACCCAAGAAAAGAGATGCTTTGACGAAAAGAAGAAGAAAGACGGCTCCGTAACCAGCATGCGACAGAAAGAAGAATAAAGAAGGAAGCCAGAGAAGTAAAGCGCTGATAAATATAGGTAACTGCCTGGGTCTGAACAGGGTGAAGCGAAAAGATCATTGCAGTAAAGAAAGCGATGATATGACGCTCTTTCACAAATCGCGATGGAACCGCGGGAGAAGAGAAAAGAAGAAGCACGCACCAACGCACAGTAAGAACAGATCCAATATGTATCAAAAGATTTACAAGATGATACCCGGGTGTTTGAAACCCTCCCATATAATAATTTATTGCAAAGGACCAGTAACCTACAATCCGAGTAGGCCACCCTTTCCATAAGAAAAGAAAGTTTGAAGGATGAAACATAGCAGGATTCATCCTAATAGCGGGAATATCATCCAACACAAAGGGAACTCCGAACGTACGGGAATAGGCAAGAAAAGAGAGCATAAGAAGAAAAAGGATTGCAGTACCCTGAGAATGAAAGAATCGTTTACATAGCGCGATCATCAAATTAGTATATGCCTTTTAGCAATGAAGTCAATGAGATACATTTCTTCATTAAAAATGTATATGATAATAATATCCTCAAAAAAAAATCATAGGGAACAAAAGAAGGAGGTATATCAAAGAAAAGCGCTATTGACAACAAAAAAGAATACGATATAATAAATGATGTAAAAAAAAAGTAGAGAAATTCTTCCTACACAGGAGGTGGAGATGAGAAGTAGAAGGAAAGGCGGGTTTACGCTGATTGAATTGATGGTTGTTGTCATTATCGTTGGTATCCTTGCCTCAGTGGCAGTGCCAATATACAGAGCCAACATTAAAAAGGCGATGGCGACTGAAGGCGCAGCCCTTCTTGGCTCGGTTCTTACTGGCGAGAAAGTATATTACGCCGAACATAACACCTATACAGACGACCAGATTCTTATCGGCGTAACCACCGAAGGAAACAAATATTTTCCGTCGTACACTGTTAGTGCTTTTGGTGACGAAGGCTTTACTGCGGCAACCGAAGGTACCGGCGGCGCAGATGGTATCACTGTAACAATGGAATACACCAACTTAGCCGGCGCTACCATCAGCTACGACGGTCTATAATCGATCTATTGTGAATAATGCGGGTGGATGAACTTTTTATCCACCCGCATCTACAACTCAAGAAATGCGACTAAAAGCCACAAAGGCTTTTTTTTTCACTCCGATTCTTTTCTTCAATTACTTCTCTATTTCCCTTACTTCCGCCAAACTACCCTTATGCAAAAAAAGAATCAATTGATACTTTCAACAGAACCACTACAAAATCTTTCTTTGTTAATACTCTATCCCATAGACTGTAATAATCTTCATTAGCATCTTTGAGATATATGGTATGTACAAAAAAAATGACAAAACATCTATTAAAGCATATACTATTCTCAATAATAAAGAGATAATAAGCGCTATGTTTTTTACAAGAAGCGTGCCATGCGATCAAAAGTTGCCATAGATATTGGCTCCCACTCCATTAAGGTTGCGGAAGGATTTGAAAAGAAAGGAAAGCTCTACCTTAAAGCTTTGGGCATCATTGAAAATCCTCTGCCGAATCTCTTCCGGAATCCGAATGAAAACGAGCAAAAAACCTTCGTGCTTTTTTTGCGGGATTTCCTTAAAAAAACAGGAATTATCAAAAAAGAAACAGTAACAGGACTCTCCGGAGAATCCCTTATCATCCATTACTTTGATATTCCCAAGATTCCTTCCAATGAAATAGAAAGCGCTGTTCAAATTGAAGCGATGCAGGTAATTCCCGGTGGAGTGCTGAACCTTGATTATGATTATAAGGTCTTTCCCGGCACCCAATCCCAAACAGTTCTTTTTGTCGGATACCCGAAAGATAAATGTTCCTTTTATGTAGAAACTCTTCAACAAAGCGGGCTTAAAACTCTTATTATGGATATACAGAGCGTGGCAGTTGCCAACTGCTATGAACTTATGCAACCAAACGATTCCAAAGAGCCGACCGCGCTTTTTTCCGTGGGACACCAATATACCCATTTTATCGTAACAGGACAGAAAGAATTTCTCTTTATCAGAGATATAGAGTTTGGAGGACACCACCTCATCCGTGCCATGGCTACGGAAAAAAAAGTTTCAGAAGCAGAAGCAGAAACCTATCTGACAGATCCACAATATCAGGATACTGTTCAGCAACTTAGCCGCACGAGTTCTCAAGAAATGATTCAAGAGGCTCTTACGGGAATTCACTATTGCGAAGCGCGATCGCAACTTGCTCCCAAAACCATCCTTCTCACTGGAGGCGCTTCCATGCTACACGGACTAAAAGAAACCCTCCAACAACAAACAGGTATTGAGACCAAATTATGGAATCCTCTTACTAGCCCTTCTGTTATAGCGCCTTCCTTATCGGATGACATGCGAGAACAAGGACACTCCTTTACAGTTACGCTTGGACTTCTCTGCAGGAAGCTACTGCAATGATAACTCTTAACCTGCTTCGCGAAAGAAAAGAACGCTTCCTACGAAAAAGAATACTCTTCCGTTTAATTGTTCTCTATTTCGGCGGATTGGCATTTATTCTTATGATTGCAGGCCTTGATTATTACAGTACAGCATCCCAGATTGAACGGACCCGCAACACCATCCATCACCTTCGGAAAAAAATGAGTTCAGAGCACATTCTCTTTCAGCAATTTGAGAATTACCACAAAGAACTTGGCACTCTCAACAGAAAACTCTCCCTCTGTCTTGCAGAAAAGAATAGCCGAACACTCTGGACAGAAAAACTTATTCTCATTGCGGACGCGCTTCCTCAAGAAATGTGGATTGGAAAAATATTTCTCCAGCAATCCGGAGACACAAAGAAAAACAGGACTCTCTTTGTCATAGAGGGGTTCATAGATCCTTTGGTTTCGGAGAGAAAAACGCTTGCAACCTTTATGAACCGATTAGATAGTACCACGCAACAACATTTCAGTTCCATCTCCTTGAAAAAGGTTGTAAGAACCAGAGAAAAAAGACCTGAGGAGAATGTGGTTTCTTTTACTATTGAATGTATTGTATTACCTCCCGGAGGATCTTCCCTATGAAGAAACATCTCCCCTTCTTCTTCAAGAAGGTTTTTCCGGGAATGCTTATTTCCTATGCGCTTATCGCTTTTCTTCTAAGCCGTCTTATTACGCCTCAAATGCAGCTTCTTGAAAAATACCGAGAAGAAAAAAATCGTATTGAATACGATTACCTCAGACTCAAAGATTCTCCTACCTTTGTCGCCCAAACCCAAAACACAGTACTAGAGGTTAAAGATACCCTTGATGGATTTGAATGGCTAAAAAAAGGATATGACTCCAATCTTCTTTTTTTTCAAAAGATTTCTCAGGACGCAGAAAAAGCAGGAGCTCTCTTTCTTCAATTTGAACGTACCGCACAAAAAGAAGATCCGAAATATTTCTCGTGGAAGGTAAATTTTCAAGGAGAATTTAAAAATCTTTCTCATCTTATTCGCATTCTTGAAGAATCGCCCTACTATCTGCGCATTGAAGAGATCTCGCTACAACCAAGAGAAGGGCTCCCTCTCTTTACTGTAACAATATTGGGAATTCGCAATCTGGAGTAAATGATGAAACAAAAAAAAGCAATTGGACTTTTCCTTCTCCTCGCACTTTTTCTCTTCTTTTTTATACGTGCGATACGTCTCTCCACACAATCAAGCCTTACAAAAAATAAAGGAATGACAGTAGAATCCTCCTCCACATCAAAAAACGCTTCCAATGAATTTGACCTCAGAAAACTTGAAATACGCCTTTCAGAAGCCCGCACTGCCATACAAGAGATCCATTCCATTCCCAACACCTCTCCTTCGGCAAGAAATCCCTTCTTCTCCTATGCAGCGGAAAAAATTCTTTCAAAAAAAGAAGATCCTTCTCCTGTAACACCTATTTCCCTATCGCCTGATTTTATACTTTCCGGCATTATTTTTGATGACAACTCTCCTCTCGCTATCCTGGGAGATGAAGTAAAAAAAGAACGGGAAGTAAAAAACGGATTTCTTATAACCCGTATTCTTCGCGACAGGGTGCTTCTTTCAAAGGAAGGAAAAGAATTTGTCATGCGGCTTAGAGAACCCGCAGAAAATTTCTTGCAACCTCCACGTTCTATTCCTGTCATTCGCAGGACCGCCCTCTCCTCGCAAGAATCTGAGTACTCTAAAGGATTTCATTCAATCCTCAGGTCTGAAACAATGCAATCCATACCTCTTTCTTTGAATAAACAGGAGCCCCCCCCTATCAATACCTTGAACCTGCCTCTTGAATCCGAAGATTCCATAGAAAGATTTTCCGCAATGCCTGAAGAAGAAAAAATTAAAACAATACAAGTCTATACCTTTGCTATCAATGAAGAAGCTTTAGCAATTCATCGGGCGCAACATCTTATAGAAGAAGGATTCCCCGATGTTCGCGTAGAACGGATTGAAAACGCGTATGCCTTACGGGTTGGAATTTTTCATCTAAACGAATCCGCAGAGGAACTCTGGCAAAAATTACAACGTATATCGCCGAGCAGTTTTATACGCAATGCTTATTACAAAAGAAAAAATATTTTCTATGAAAAAAAGAATGGATAACCAGGAGAAATTATGAAACGATACAACATACTTATCGCGCTACTCTTCTTCTCTGCCTTCGCCTTTAGTGCTGAACAGATACCTGTGATTTCCTTCAACAGAACTCCATTAAACCTTGTGGTTGAAAGTCTCAGCCAAAAAGCAGATATGAAGGTTGTTCTCAGCACTGAAACCGGCCTCATGCCTATAACGGTATATCTTGAAAACATTACAGCTCTTGAAGCCCTTGACAGCATCCTGCAGGCAAACGGACTCTATCGCGAAAAAAGGTCCACTGACTCCAATGTCTATATTGTTACCTCATTGCAACCACATTCTCAAACAGAATGTATTTTTTTGAAGCACGCGAAAGCACAGGACCTCTTCCAATCCCTCGTTTCTCTCGGCATGGAAAAAAATGTTGCTACCGATACCCGCACCAATGCCCTTATTATTAAGGACACTCCCCAAAATACCTCCTATATTACAACAATTGTGAAACAACTTGACGTTCAATACCAGCAGACTCCCTTAAAAACCCGTATCTACCGTCTTCAATACGCGAAAGCCAGTGATCTATGGGCAATTATTCTCTCTGTAATGAAACGATCTTCCGCTGACCAGAAAACAAACCAATCCACTGCTACCATGGAAATAGGCGCCACAACTCAGGTAACAGGAAAAATCCAAGGCTCTGCTTCTGGAAGTTCTGGCTCTTCTTCTACCTCCTCTTCCAGCGGTTCCAGCACTGATTCAAGCGGATCCGGACAATCCTCCACAGGAGGCGGCGGCCAATCTTCCCTTGAAGGACAGAACGAACGAAAGGTCTCTGGCAAGGTACAGATAACTACAGAAATAGGGAATGGTTTTTCTATTGTCCCAGACGAACGCACCAACTCTCTTATTTGTGTAGGAACCGATAATTTTCTTGATGAGATCGCAGAAATTATGGCATCCCTTGACAAACCAGTGCCGCAAATCTCCATTGAAGCAGTACTCGTAGAACTCTCGCGCGATGGTCAGCAAGATCTCGGCATCAAATGGGGAGATGCAGAAAGCGGATTGGGAACCTTTACCGATACCATTACCGGCTCTATTATCCATACAGGCGGAACCGTTACCAAAAATATCAGGCAGAACCTCTCATTTACCACCCTTAGCGCAAGCCTCCGTTTTCTTGAAAACAAGGGAGATGCCAACATTCTTGCCAATCCTCGCGTTACTACCATGGACGCTTCTCCCGCAACCATTAGAATTACCAGTACCATTCCGATTGCGCCAAAGGTTACCACCACAAGTACCGGCGGAACCGGAACCACTACCACAGAGTATGAATACAGAGATATTGGAATTATTCTTGTTGCGGTTCCCCATGTCAATCATGAAGGAAATATCACTCTTGAAGTAGCGCCTCAGGTACTCACCGCAAAACGATCTTCCTTCTTTAAGGATGCAGTAGAAACCTCGGAACGCTCTACCTTCACCAAAGTAATGGTAAAAAATGGAGAAACGCTGGTTATTGGTGGTCTTTTAAGCACTGAAACACAAGAAAGCAAAAATAGAATTCCTGGACTTGGCCATATTTTCCCATTTCTCTTCAGCAACAAACTCAAATCCAACAAAAAAACCGATCTTGTCATCTTTCTCACACCTCGTATTATTACCGAGGACAATGCCCGTGCAATGACCGAAAAAGAGAAGGAACGGATAGAACATGAAAAGAAAGAATAACCATGGCTTTACGCTTCCGGAACTTTTGGCGGCAGTAGTAATCCTTGCCATCACTCTTATTGCGGGATCGGCATTTTACTACTCCAACCGAAAGAATATTACACTGGCAAAAATGCAGCGGCTTGCTATGTGGAGTGCGACAGACCGGATGGAACAGTGGAAAAAATCTTCCTACAATACAGTTCAGAATCTCACGGAATCTCTCTCTGTTGACAACGTTCCCTGCTCCCGTATCACCACGGTTACTACCATTACAGAAGGAAATATATCCTATAAAGAGGTCCGTGTTGAGTTAAGACGAACGCAAGGAAATCTTCTCTTAACCACTATCTCAACCTATATTGCGCCATGAACCGGATATTTCCTATCCGAAAGAAATTTCTTCGCCGCGGTATTACTCTCATAGAACTTCTTATTGTTATTACTATTTCTATCTTTGTTTTTTCCTCAATCAGCATTATTATGACTCAATCCATTGCCGATATACGAGCAAATAAAGATATCATAGCCCTTCAAACCGATCTTGATCTCGCGGGCCTTACCATCAAAGGAATAATTGAGGAAGCCGATAGTGTTACTCCCTCAAATACCGCAATCTCTCCGACTATTACCGCCCGTTACCAATCTTTATGGGAGACCGTCTTTTCCGCCTCTCTTTCCCAAGGAGCCCTTCTTATCACCAATACCAAAACTGGTTCCACTGAAACAGTTATATCTACCCTTAAATCCATAAACTTCAATACTACAGAAGCGCGTGTGGTTACCGTCTCCCTCAGTGTAGAAAAAGGATCCCGCACTCTCAACAATTCTTTCGCAATATTTATGAGAAATAGCCCATGAAACAATTCTTTTCTTCAAAGAACGGTGTAGTACTTCCTTTAGTTGTCATCCTGACTCTTATTATGCTTATTCTTGGAATGACAATCCTCTCAATCGGCAAGTTTGAGAGGATCGGAACAGGAAGGAGAACGCAACAGGTCCAAGCGCTTTATCTCGCGGAGGCAGGCGCATACAGAGCTTATGCGCTTCTTAGCGGAGGAACCACTCCTTCTTGGTATGGAGTTGCGCAAACACTTGGATCCGGAACCTATATCGTACAGGAAGATGAAGACGGACACATTGTTTCCACAGGAACCCGAGGCAACATACACCAAACTGTCAGGTTAGAACTTCAACGCTCGGGCGGAGGGATAAGCATCTTTTCAGATGGCATATTCGGAAGCACCAGTGTTACCATTACAGGAAGTTCTGAAATTCACGGATATAACTCTATAGACAACTCTGTCCAAAATGCAGAAGCATCCAGCAACTCTCTCATCTCCATTCCTACCTCTGGAAAAATCTTTGGAAACGCTGGTGTTGCCACCGGAGGCAGTATTACCTATCCTCAATGGGCTCCTGATGCTATTTCAGGGCAAAAAACCTATAACAACGACGCCAAAACATTAGCGCCGGTTACCATTCCTTCTTCCTTGCAGAGTATGTCCTATACTCCCTATGGCGATTCAAAAATAGATGCCACGCTCGGAAATTACCAGATTATCAATAATAACTTTTCTATGAATATATGGCCAAGAATCATCTCCTTTAATCCGGGAGATTATAAGTTTAACAATTTTTCGCTCACCAGCGATGATATGCTCTCTCTCAAGGGAACAATACGGATCTATCTCACAGGTAATTTTTCAATGTTCAACAACAGCCGCCTTATCTTTACTCCCGGCGCCACCTTGGAGATCTATCTGGGACAAAACAGCAATTTTACCCTTTCAAACAGCTCTAAAATTAATCAAAACGGAAGTCCGGCAAACCTTGCAATCTATTCTGCTTCCACAAATACTATCAATATGAACGGTACTGGAAACGCAGAGATCAATGGCGTTGTCTATGCGCCTATGGCCGAGGTAACAGTAGCCAACAGCACGTCTCTTCGGGGAGGAGTTGTTGCCAACAACGTAGCAGTTACAGGAAACGCCCGTATCTATTATGATACCGCATTAAGTTCTCTTTCTGTTCCCGGGGATCCGGGATCCGGAGGAGGCGGCGGAGTTATCACTATTCTCCGATGGACCAAACCCAGTTGGGAAGCCCGGCTTTAACAGCCTTCTTACAACAATAGACGCTCTTTTCCTATCATTCTTCTGGCCATGCCTCTTTTCCTAAAAACGGAACAAAGACGCAAAACGCATGCGGCTCAGAAGAAACCACACCCTTCTCCTTCTTCACAAGGGTAAGCTCCTGCGTAGTGCGCGAACCAACAGGGATAACCATCCTGCCTTGATCCTTCAACTGATTAACAAGAGACGAAGGTACATGAGGAGCGCCCGCAGTAACTAAAATACGGTCAAAAGGTGATTCTTCCACAAGGCCGAGACTTCCATCGCCTGAAACAATATGTACAGAAAGTCCAATTCTCTTCAGAATCGCATTGGCTCGTTGCGCAAGAAGAGGAATCCGTTCAATAGAAAAAAGGTCTGCTCCCAAAAAAGCAAGAATTGCCGCCTGATACCCTGACCCTGTTCCAATCTCAAGAACCTTCATTCCTTCTTCCACTGATAGAAGTTCTGTCATAAATGCCACTATCCATGGCTGACTTATCGTTTGTCCCAACCCAATAGAAACAGGAAAATCTCCGTATGCGCTCCTCTTCTCATGGTCAGGCAGAAAGAGTTCACGGGGAATAGATTCAAATGCCTTAAGGATACGGGTATCTTTGATCCCCCTTCCTTTTAACTGTTTCTCCACCATCTCTCTTCTTAGAAGAGAAAAATCTATCTTTTTTTGCATGCAAAGAAAAGAAGCCGTATAAGCATCTTAAAAAAACGAGAAGTATCCGCCGAAGGACGAATTTTACTCTTCTCATCTGAATAAACTGTGGTAATACAGACAGCCCCAATCCGTACGCCTCTCCACGAGGCACGCAAAAGAATTTCGGATTCTGTCTCAAAATGACTGCTTACATACCGCATTCCCTTTACCGCAGAGAGCCGAATACAACGAAAACCATTCTGCGTATCAGGAATATACTGAATCGCTAAAAGAGAAAGAAGGAAAGACATAGAAAGATTGGTCGCCCGGCGGATAAAGGGCATCTCCGTACCTTTAATTTTTCGCTTTCCCACCCATATTCCAATATCCCTTCTTCTCTTATAGGCAGAGAGAAAAGAGGGAATATCCGAGACAAGATGTTGCCCATCGCCATCCATTGTAATCACTGCTTCACATCCTTTCTTCTCAAGAAAATGAAGGCCTGTCTGAAGGCTGGCTCCTTTTCCTCTGCATACCGCATGTTCAAGGACAACTGCGCCGGCATCTCGCGCCCGATCCGCGGTAGCATCCGTGGATCCATCATTGACTACAAGCACATTCGGCAAGATCTTTTTTACCTCTGTAACCACTCTTCCCACCGCGGCCTCTTCATTCAATGCGGGAATTAAGACCCATAACGATTCCTGTAATCCAGAATCTTTAGTTTCAATCTGCAATCTGTGTCTCCTTATGTAAATCAAGAAATTGTTTTATCGCACTGTAACGAGGATCAGAAAAGATCTTTCTATCTTCCATAAGAAGTCGGGCCTTCTTTCTTGCAAGCTCAAGAAGCTCCACATCCTTCACAATATCAGCTATCTTCAACGGAAGTATTCCATGTTGACGAACTCCGAACAAATCTCCCGGTCCTCGCAGTAAAAGATCTAATTCCGCTAGTTTCTGTCCCTCATCCTCACCGAGAAATGCTGTCAACCGTTCAATCGCAGAAGATTCCCCTGTATGGGCAAGAAGCATACAGTATCCCTGTTTCCCTGAACGGCCTACCCTTCCCCGCAATTGGTGTAACTGAGAAAGCCCGTATTGTTCTGCCTGCACAATAAGAATAAAGTGTGCTTCCGGCACATCCATTCCAACCTCAATCACTGTGGTAGAAAGAAGCAATTGAATCTTTCCTTCTCTAAACTTTTGAATCATATCTGATTTTTCCGCGGATGAACATTTTCCATGAAGAATCCCAACCCCATACCGGGCAAAACGCAAAGAAAACATCTTCTTTTCTTCCTCTATAGAAGCTAACTTCTCTGATTCTTCTATTGCGGGCACCACCACATAGCCCCGATCTCCCTCGGACAAACGGGCCTCTATAAAGAAAAGGGCTTTCTCTTTCTCTCTTAAAGAAAAAAGCAGGGTAACCACATTTCTTGCACCATGAGGAAATTCTCCCAACAAAAGAATATCTCTATTTCCAAAGAGTGTAAGCGCAACACTGCGGGGAATAGGAGTAGCGCTCATAGAAAGATGATGCACCTCTTTTCCCGCCCGTTTCAATATAGTCCTCTGCGCCACGCCAAACTTATGTTGTTCATCTGTAACCACTGCCTTCAGATTCTTCCATACAATCGTTTCATTAAGAATCGCATGAGTTCCAAAGACCACACGCGCTTCTCCGGAAAAAATCTTCTCTTTCTCTTTAGATTTCATCTGTTTTGTAAGAGATCCAATCAATAAAGAAGGATGGTACCCCTCATTCTGAAAGAATGAGTGCCAATTCAAATAATGCTGTTGCGCAAGAATTTCTGTAGGAGCTAAAAAAACAGCCTGATACCCTGCTACAAGAAAGAGATGAATAAAAAAGATCGCAAGAACTGTTTTTCCAGAGCCTACCTCTCCCTGCAACAGAAGATCAATCACATTCCCCTGTTGAACTTGCTCCACAAGGTTCCGCATAATCTTTTTCTGTCCGGCTGTCAAAGAAAAAGGAAGCTTCTCTTCAAATGCCGCAATAGAAATATCTGCTTTATATTCTGTAAAAACCTTTAGAACCTCTTCTGATTTTCGACGCAACCGACCTTTTTTCTCAAGCAATCGCATCTGCATTCTAAAAAATTCATCAAATACAAGATGTCGCCTCGCACGCTCAAGGTTTACCTCATCCTTTGGGAAATGGATCATACTTAGTGCAAATTTCATATAAGAAAGAGAAAGCTCCATTCTCTCATCAAAAGGAAGAAGATCTTTCGGAAAAGAAGCAAGCGACTTTATAGCCCCTCGTATCGTGTTTCGAATAAAATTCTGCGACAATCCCGCCACAAGCGGATAGACAGGCAATATATAATCAAGCTGTTTTGATGGTTCAATAAGATCAAAGACAGGATTACACATCTGAAGCGTTCTTCTATACTCCTCTACCTTTCCAAAAAGAAAGATCTTTGTTTCGGGAAGAAGCATATTCATCAAATACAACTGATTAAAAAATAAGATAAACAAAGTACCGGTACCATCGGTAAAAGCACACTTCACATAGTAAGGCTTTCTTCTGCGCTGTGCCTCAACCGCAACAATACGACCGCGCAACGCCATGGTTTCGCCTATTTCCGCTTGACTTATTTTTCGTATATCACGGCGATCAAGATAGGCCCTGGGAAAGAAAAAAAGAAGATCTTCCACGGTTCGTACTCCCAATTTTTCAAAGGATTTCCCGCGCCGAGATCCTACACCGGGAATAGAAAGAACCGAACTTGAAAGATCCATATCAGACAAGGGGAAGTTCCAACTGCGAGGAGCTCTTCTCTTTCTCTTCAACAGAAACCCGGCCCGCCAATTTATAATGCTTCAGGATTCTAAGAAGTTCACAGGTTATTACAGGATATGATTTTCGGGGATCAATCGCTCTTATCGTATCCTCAATCATCTCGGAAAGGAGAATAATACCGTCTAATCCAGCATATTGCAAAGCTTGAATTGATTCTTCTCGCAAAGATTTGGTTACAGGAAGGGTTGGAACCACAAGAATCTTTTTGAAGGAGGAAGAGGAAAAAAGTTCTTCTGCCTTCTGTAAAGAGGGAATACGAAGAAAATCCAGTATTTCAGGGAAGGTACGGAGTGATTTTACAGAAACTGGGATTGTATGCCAGGTAAGAATCTTGACCAGCGCACGATCAACCTGTGAAACTGAGGCAGTATCCAATAAGAAAGGAAGAGCTTCTTCAGAGAGAGAATTACGGCTGTTATAGATAAAAAAGAGGACTCCGCTTCGTATGAGAAAAAATTTTTGCCCATAAAAATAATGACTCGCAAGATCAAGAATCGCTTCTGTCATCGTTAAGGAACAAAAAATCCAAGAAACGTGTATCCCTTATAAAAAAGTGCCAGTAAAGCTCCAAGGCTGAGGTAGGGACCAAAAGGAATATAATCGTCCATTGTCTTCTTTTTCAGAAGAATAAGAATCACGCTTATAAAGGTTCCAAAAACAGATGCAAAAAACATGGTAATAAATACACTTTTCCAGCCAAGGAAGGCACCGATCATCGCTAGGAGTTTCAGATCTCCGCCTCCCATAGCATCTTTCTTCCAGACTAATTTTCCCACCACCGCAAGTATTCCTACAAGCAATGCTCCGAGAAATGCACCCGCCACACTATACAAGAGAGAAGTACTGTCATAGGTAAAGAAAAAGTTAGGAATCAATGCCGCACAAAGCATTCCTACCACTATTCCTGGAAGCACAATACTGTCTGGAATAAGAAAGGTTTCAAGATCAATGAAACTAATGATCAGTAAGGCAAGAAGAAAAAGACCATAGGCAAGCGTTGCGAAAGAAATTCCAAACTTAAGGTAAAGAAGAAGACTAAAAAGCGCCATAAGCATTTCAACCACTGGATACTGTATAGAAATTGTACTATGGCACTTTCTACATTTCCCTAAAAGAAAGATCCAACTAAGAACAGGAATATTATCAAAAAAGGCAATAGAATTTCTACATTTGGGACAGAACGAAGAAGGCGCCACAATAGATTTACTCCGAGGCATCCGATAAATACAGACATTCGCAAAACTCCCTAAACAGGCGCCGATAATGAAAAAAAGTAGCGCTATCATGGTATCAAAAGCCTCCTTCCCGCGTAAATAGTGTCGTCTTTTCCAAGATTATTTACCTTTTTTAAGGAATCAAGAGATACCCTGTATTGCCGCGCAATCTGAATAAGAGTATCTCCCTGACGCACTATGTGCACTCGTTGCTCCGGCTCCTTCTTTAGAATAGTTCTCTTTTCTTCAGACGGTTCCGGAGAAGTTTCGGAAATCACGATCTCTGAAAGGTTTTCTTCAACTGGATGCATAACAGCCACCGCATTTTTTACACTGTGAAGTTCGCTTTCCTGACGGACAACTTCATCAAGAAGAAGCTTCAATTTTTTTGAAAACTCCTCCCGTATCTCTGCAAACCCAAGGGCTAACTCCTCTGAACGAGAACTTTTCAGATTTACCACCTCACTATTCAAAGAGAGTATTGAGGTATTAATAGCACTTAACGAGGCAAGAAGTTCATAGGATGATTTTTTCAGGTTTTCAATCTCCTTTTTCAGCTCGTACTCTCGTTCATCACTCTGTTTTGCAACCTCTTCCACTCGCTTTGTAAGAAGAAAATTATTCTCATCCAATGCGATACGCGTCTCTTTAATCTGGCTATGAAGGTCTTCACGAAGTTGTAAGATACCAGCCTGCTGTGCATCTATCTTTTCTTCCATACGGCCTATTTTCGTCTCAATCCCTTGTACGCGTGATTCCTGTTCTATCTGTAACGCAACGATTTTGGTATCTATTTCCTTTTTAATCCAACTCACATCTTCCATCATCGCAATATCCGCGCATCCGGAGAAAAGCGTTGCAACAATAGCCCAGACAGCTCCCCGCAAAAAGAATCGTTTCATTGTTTAATCCGTTGATACCTTAAACTCAGCCCTTCGGTTCTTTGCCCAAGCCTCTTCATTTTGTGCGGGGTCCACAGGCTTCTCTTCTCCATAACTCACTGTAAACAATCTCTGAGGAGAAACTCCAAGTCCGGTAAGGTATCTCCGCACGCTTAACGCACGCTGTTCTCCAAGCACAAGATTATATTCCTCGGTGCCCCGATCATCGCAATGGCCTTCAATTAAGAGCGAAACATGAGAGTTCGCAAGAAGATATTCCGCAATTTTCAAGAGTGTATCACGATAAACAGGCTTCACAGAATAATCATCAAAATCAAAGTAGATCGTAACAAGAACCTTTGCGGCTTCTCCGGAAGGAGCAAGAAATTTCTGTTCATGGGAAGGCGCATGCTGTGGGATATCTTTTCCCGCAGTTGCGCGAGCTATTTCTGTGGGTGTCGCTTTTCCAGCATCCTTTGGCGAAGGCTGAGGTTGAGAAGAAACAACCGCGGGCGATTCACCCTTTTTTGCGGTAGTTGAAGGAGTAACTATCTCTCCCGAAGAAGAAACCCTAGCAGGAGATTCTCCGGGAACCCTCTTTTTAAAAGCAGTACATCCGGAAAAAAGAATAGCCATACTAATACCAACCACCATCCATTGCTTCCGCATTCCAGCCTCCTCGCGATAGTGAAAGAGGACAGGATCCGATAACGCCCTCTACAAAAAAATTATCTGCCGAAATACTCCATAATCCTTCTATTATTCTACCGCACCGAAAGGTTTTGTCAACGCATACTCCAAGAGGGGTTTGCTCCCCGAGCAGAAATACGACGGGTAGAGAGGGTCCCCACATCCACCACCCAAACTGATTTTTCACCCTTCTCAACGCGTGTAAAAGCAATATGACGGCTATCAGGAGCCCACGAGGGAGCTTCGCACCAATAAAATCCTTTAGTAAGAATACGGGTTGCGCCGGTCTTAAAATCGTACACCTCAATCACCACTGAAGATCCCCTTCGCGATGCGTATGCAAGAAGCTTTCCATCTGGCGACCATGCCGGCGTGGTAAGATACGAACCCGGTGTTCCAATCTTTCTCACTCCGTACCCAGAACTATTCATCCTCCAGAGCCGAGTGCGGCCATCTCTGTCAGAAACAAAGGCAATGACAGCATCATCCGGAGAAACCGAGGGCGAAGCATCCACTGCGGGATGCTCTGTTAATTGGGAAAGAATCTTTCCCTGAAAATTCACAAGATAAATCTCGGGATTTCCGCTTTTGCTTAATACTACCGCAATCTTCTCTGATTTTTGAAAAAACGAGGCGCAGGCATTCAATCCCGGCTCGGAAAGAATCACCTCACACGCTTTTGTTCGGATATTCAAAGATTCAAGGCGCGGATAGCCATTTCTATAGGAAAGAAAAAGCACCTTTTCTTTCCCTGGAAACCACCTCGGATAATTTACAAGAAACTCTCCGGAAAAAATAGTACGTGGATTTCTGCCATCGCTATCCACAAGAACCAGTCCATATTTCCCTGAAGACTTTTCCGCAAATATAATAGAAGATGACGCAATACCGGGACGTCCGGTAAGCGCCAAAATAATGGCATCATTAACCTCATGGGCAAAGATACGCGCTGATTTTCCCTCTGAGGAATGTTTCCCAAAATAACAGATCTCTCCTTTTGAAAGATCCCATACTCTTGCTTCCACAGCCTTCCCCTGAAAGATAACGCTTATAAGAAAACGAGAATCGGGAAATTGTTCTTTCGCAGAAGATTCATTCAAAAAAAGATCTTTCAATGCTGTATGTACTGTCATCCAATCTGAATAGTTTAGATCACTTTTTAATACGGAAAGAAAATCATCTCCATAGCCTTTATCTTGACAGGAAAGGGTAAGAACAGCTCCTGGTTTCAGAGAAGAATCAGAGGTAAGCTCAAGAAAAACCTGAGCAGACGAAAAAGAAGCAATCCATACGCAAAGAAAAGAAATCATACAATGCTTTCTCATTCAATCCCCCTTCCATTAAATGTTACTGTTACATCCACCCTTTCTCTCCGAACAGAACGAGGAAAAGGTGGAAAAACCGGCACTCCTTTAATAGCATTCATTACACTTGCATCAAAACTTCTGTCCCTTGAAGATTTTTCAAGAATAATATTCTGCGACCTTCCATTGTTATACAATCTGAATGAAACAACCGCCACCCGATTGTATAGATGGCCCGAAGGAAGAAGCCAATATTTCATAATCCTTTCCCGTAAAAGAACAAGATACTCTTCCGGAAGATCCGGAGCAAGAAGTCCTGTAGTGGGAAAGTCCGGCAACGCGGTCGCACCAGATGAAGGGCTTTGAGTTGTTGTACGGGGCAACGAAACATATTCCGAAGAAGAGGTTTTTTCCTCCACTCCCGCCAGTTTATCCCGCAAACTTCTTCGGTACTCCTCTTCAGAAAAGAGAGGAACTGATTGCCGTACTCCGCTTCTTGCGGCCGAAGAGATCCTATTCAAAGCAGGAGTCGCCTCTTTTGAAGGGGTTCTGGTATCTGCGGAACTTTTGCCAGAAGCAAAAGGAGCGGTTGGCGCTTCTTTAGAGAGATCTGGAAGAGAAGGAAGCACAGGAACAGAAGGAAGAAAAGAGCGCGGAGAGTCCATATCAAGAAGGTCAACGGTAAAGACAGGAGAAGGCTTGATACGAGAAAAAGGTGCGCAAGAAAAAAAGAATAAGAGGAGAATATGGAAAAAAAGCGATACTGGTAATGAATGTTTCATTCTTCTATAGCGGCCTCCGTAGCGAGACCGACCCGTGTTATCTTTGCCGCCTTCGCCGCATCAAGCGCCACAATAAGATCCTGGTAACGAATCGTCCTGTCTGCCTTGATGATAATCCCAATATCAGGATTTTTCAAGCTTTTTTCTTCAAGACGATCCTTCAACTGTTTCAACGAAACCTCCTGATTTCCAATATAATACCTTCTCTGCGAAGAAACCGTTACGATAAGGTTCTTTTCCACCATCATTTTGTTGGAAGAAGAGGCAGGAAGCTGTACGCCAAAACCCTGCTCAATATAGGGAGAAACCATAAGAAGCACCACAACCATTGTTAAGGCTACATCCACAAGATTAGTGATATTAATCCAACGCAAGCCATTTACCGCGGCTTCTGGCTCAAGAGAAAATCTCCGTTTCATACTATTTCAAAAAAAGGTAAATACGTTCAAGAACATCTTCTCCTTCCTGGCGCATCCTTGCAAGATGTCCCCCAAAATAGGTATAGCCGACTGCCGCGGGAATAGCCACCAATAATCCCACAAAGGTAGTAATAAGCGCTTCCGCTACTCCTGAAGCGACGACTGTAATGGAGGAAGATCCCGCGATACTCATATCGTGAAAGGCCACAAGAAGACCCCATACCGTACCTAAAAGCCCAAGAAACGGAGCCACCGAGGATGTTACAAGAAGAAAAGAAAGCCGACGCTCCATACCTGTAATCTCTTCTCTTGCAAAGGAATGAAGAAGGTTAAGAAGAACTTCTTCGTTCAAAGGAGTATCTGCTTTTTTTCTTATTATTTTGGAAAGAATCCTGCTCCAAGGAGAAGCAAGAATTGCCTTTACACGGCCAGAAAAGAATAGATCGCAAAAAGAAGCATTCGCTTTTTTTACTCTTCTAAAAAGAAAAAACTTTTCCGCAATAATAGCCCACGATATTATTGACATCAGCACCAGGACTACGAGAACAGTTTTTCCAACCCAATCGCAGTGCAACCAACTCGCAATCCAGATATTTTGCATACCTCTTTGCTCCTGAAAACCAGCGTAAATGCGCCCCCAGACGGAATCGAACCGTCGCTGCCACCTTGAAAGAGTGGTGACCTAGGCCGCTAGTCGATGGGGGCTGAAGATTGCGAATAACCCGATAACTATACCATTCAATCAAAAAAGCGTCAAGAGAAATTCCGTGGGAAATCACGATACGAAAGAGAATCCTTACCTGCAAAAACTCTTATAACGCTCCGTACCGAGAAGAATAGTACGCCTGAAACGACTTTCCCTCTTTTATCTCCTTCCACCAACGGCTATTGGAAAGGTACCATGCGGCAGTTTCTTCAAATCCTTTTGTGAAGGTATATTCCGGAGAAAACCCGAGAGCCGCAATCTTCTCTGAAGAAAGGCTATACCTTCTATCATGGGCAACCCGGTCAGGAACATAAGATATAAGAGATTCTGGTTTTCCAAGAAACCCAAGAATCTTGCGTGCCACTTCAATATTCTTTTCTTCCTGTCCGCTTGAAACATTATAGATTTCTCCTTCCACACCGCGTTGCAAAATAAGTTCTATCGCCCGGCAAGTATCAGTAACAAAAAGCCATTCCCTGCTTTGAGTACCGTCGCCATAGACTGGAATAGGTCTATCCTCTATTGCATTGGTTAAAGCAAGCGGCATAAACTTTTCCGGATGCTGAAACGGTCCGTAATTATTTGAGAACCGGATAATATTAGCAGATATTCCATAGCATTTAATATATGACAAAACAAAAAGATCCGCCGAGGCTTTACTCACCGCATAGGGATTGGTAGGATCTAAAGGAGAAGATTCCACCGCGCTTCCAGATTCAACGCTTCCATACACCTCATCTGTAGAGATCTGAATATAACGGGAGATCTTTTTCCTACGGACTGATTCAAGCAGATGAAAAGTGCCCAAAATATCTGTTCTTACAAACTCTTCCGCATTCATCATCGCACGGTCCACATGAGTTTCCGCGGCAAAATTAATCACTGCATCGCATTTCGCAACTAAATCGTCAAGCTCCTTCGCTTCCGCAATATCATATTGAAAAAAAGTATTGTTCGGGAAAGAGGCAAGAAACTCAAGTGTAAGGGGATTGGCGGCATACGTAAGTTTATCAATATTCACTATATGCCAGTCAGGATGTTTTTCGCACAGATACGCGACAAAATTAGAACCGATAAATCCGGCGCCGCCGGTAACAGCAATACGCACTAGGCTCCCTCTTTCTCTGCTACAAGGTTATTTGCTTTCAACAAGGAATCAAATGTGCCGGCATCTGTCCACCATCCTTCAAGAATGCCATGAGTCATTTCTCCTTTAGCAAGATACATATTATTCACATCGGTTATTTCAAGTTCTCCCCGTCCCGATGGTTTCAGATATTTCACAAACTCAAATACCTTTCTATCATACATATAGATACCAATAACCGCAAAAGAAGAAGGAGGATCTTTCGGCTTTTCTACAATACGAACCACCTTATCTCCCTCAAACTCCGCCACACCGAACCTCTGGGGTTCCTTAACCTCTTTCAGAATAATTCTTGCGCCCTTCTCCTGACAAGAAAAAGATTCAACCTCTGGCGCAATACTCTTTTCAATGATATTATCGCCAAGAATCACCAAGACTTTCTCGCCGGCAACAAAATGCTCTGCCAGAGAAAGCGCATGCGCAATACCGCCCTCTCCCTCTTGATACGCATAGGTAAGGTAACGTAACCCAAATTCCTTTCCATTTCCAAGCAACCTAAGAAAATCTCCGGAAGAGGTTCCTCCAGTTACCACCATTACATCAAGAATTCCCGCGGCAACCATCATTTCTATAGGATAGTAAATCATTGGCTTGCGGTGCACAGGAAGAAGATGTTTATTCGTAACCTTGGTAAGAGGATGAAGACGGGAACCGAGCCCTCCGGCAAGAATCACACCTTTCATCAGAAATTTTTCCTTTCCCAGTCATACGCAATAAGAGAGGTATCAAAGGGAAGGCGCAACTCATCGGGATTGGAATGATGATAGGGTACACTCGGCACATTCAAAAAGATTGTTTCTGTCTCGCCAATACCCTTAAATCCATGGTATACAAGAGTCGGAATATGGATAAGCAAAGGATTGTAATCTCCGCAAAAAAATTCCTGGATCTCTCCTTTTGTAAGACTTTCTTCGCGTAAATCGCACAAAACGATCTTTCCCATTCCAGAAAGTACCGCAATATTATCTTCCTGATGCTGATGCGCGTGCCATGCCTTCACTACTCCCGGATAACAGGTCGTACAGTATACCTGCCCAAATGCATGAAACGTCTCATCATCACAACGGAATATCTCCAACAACCTTCCTCGTTCATCTGGAATAAAGCGAAGTTTCTTTACCTTCACGCCTTGAATCACCATTCCTCCTTTTCCATTCCTTCCTTTCCCTTATTGTAATCCTGAATCATTAATGAGGCAAGATCGCATAGCCTCATTAACAATCCATACCAAAATATTCATCCCGTCCTATCTTTTTTTTGGAAACGATGATAGGCAAAACAATGATTCTCTTTTTCTATGATTACATTCATTCTAAAGAAAGAACCCGTGCATCATCTCTTCATCTTCTGGATTTGATATACTATGAAGATTTTCTTATCCTTCACACAGAGATAGCTAGAAAATTTTCTTCTACAATCAGAAGATAATGACTATTTCAGCGGAGAAAAAAAAGAAAAAGTTTCGTGCGGAAAAAGAGAATGGTAGGCCGCGCGAGACTCGAACTCGCTACGCCCGCCTTAAAAGGGCGGTGCTCTACCAGGTGAGCTAGCGGCCCACTACATACTAAATGTAGAATGATATTATACGGCTTTCCTTTTTTCTGTCAAAATCAGTGCCTGCTTTCTTCTAAATTTTCTAACAAAATTCTTACCTTCCACAATCTACTTTTCATACGAATATTTCAAAAAAAAAGAGATAGAAACCACTCTCATAGATAGAATCATATCGGATAAAACTCTTCTCTCTTATGAAACCAAAAAAATTCTCTATCCTATTCCGTATTCCTTCCCTACCTCTGAAAATGCCTGAACCGCCCTATCAAGATCATCCTTTCTATGTGCCGCTGAAACCTGTACCCGAATTCGCGCCTTTCCCTTAGGCACCACTGGATAGGAAAAACCCACCACATAGATTCCCTTCTCAAACAGGGCTTTTGCCATTCTATTCGCACGTTTCGCATCTCCAAGCATAATAGGAACAATAGGATGCTCTCCTTGAAGAATATCAAAACCAGCATGAGCCATTTTTCTCCGAAAATAGATAGTATTTTCAGATAAAGAAGAAAGAAGTTCTGGTGATGATTCAAGAATTTCAAATGCCTTCAAAGAAGCAGAACAGATTAACGGCGCCAGAGAATTAGAGAAAAGATAGGGTCTGGACCTTTGACGCAACAAGGCAATGATCTCCTTTCTTCCACTAACAAATCCTCCGGTTGCCCCTCCGAGCGCCTTTCCAAAAGTACCAGTTACAATATCCACTCTTCCCATTACCTTGCAATACTCTGGCGTACCCCTTCCATGGGACCCAAGAACTCCTGTGGCATGGGAATCATCTACCATAAGAAACGCATCATACTTCTCGGCAAGAGTACAGATTGCTTCTAAAGGCGCAATAGCGCCATCCATTGAGAAAACTCCGTCTGTTGCAATCAACCGGAAACGATTTTTTCGCGCTTCTTGAAGTTTTGCCTCAAGATCTTCCATATCCGCATGTTGATATCGGAATCTTTCTGCCTTACAAAGCCGAATTCCATCAATAATACTTGCATGATTCAAGGTATCACTAAGAACTGCATCTTCCGGAGCAAGAATCGTTTCAAAAAGACCGGTATTCGCATCAAAACATGAAGAATAAAGAATCGTATCTTCAGTCATAAGAAACGATGATACCTTCTTCTCAAGCAAAGAATGAATTTCCTGCGTACCGCAAATAAACCGTACAGAAGAAAGCCCATATCCCCATTTATCAAGCCCATCTTTTGCCGCCTGTATTACTTCAGGATGAGAGGAAAGTCCAAGATAATTATTAGAGCAGAAGTTCAGAACTTCCTTATTCCCCCGCAACAAAATCTTTGGTCCCTGAGGACTTATAATCACCTCTTCTTTTTTCCGCAAGCCTTCTTCTTCAATGGTATCAAGTTCTTTTTGAAGGTATTCTTTCATTCCATTCATCCTCTTCTCCTCTTCCTGTTATGTCCAGTCCAACAATACTTTTCCGGAATTTCCCGACCTCATAACCTGAAATGCCTCTTCATATTCAGTATAATGAAAAGTATGCGTAATAACAGGAGTAATATCAAGCCCTGATTGAAGCATAGAGGTCATTTTATACCATGTTTCGTACATCTCTCTTCCATAAATACCCTTAAGAGTAAGACCATTAAAAATAACTGTATCCCATTCTATCAAGGTATGCGGATCAAGAATACCCAGCAATGCAATTTTCCCTCCATGGCACATATTCATCACCATCTGAGAAAATGCCGATCCATTTCCAGACATCTCCAATCCCACATCAAATCCTTCCTTCATTCCAAGTGTTTTTTGGGATTGTGCAATAGTAGATTGGGTTACATCCACAGTAAGGGTAACTCCCATTTTTTTTGCAAGCTCAAGACGGAACGGATTTACATCGGTAATAACCACATGCCTCGCGCCCGCATGACGCGCAATAGCAGCCGCCATAAGACCAATAGGCCCTGCTCCGGTAATAAGAACATCCTCACCCAATACATCAAAAGAAAGTGCGGTATGTGTGGCATTTCCTAAAGGATCAAAAATAGCAGTAATATCAAGAGGGATATGAGGATCCGCATACCATACATTGGTAACAGGAATCACAAGAAACTTCGCGAAGGCGCCATTTCGGTTCACTCCAATACCCGAGGTACTTCTACACAGATGCCTGCGTCCCGCAAGACAATTTCTACACCTACCGCATACAATATGTCCCTCGCCGCTTACCCTGTCTCCCGGCTTAAAATCTGTTACATTGGACCCCACACTCTCCACCACTCCCACAAACTCGTGGCCAATCACCAAAGGCACTGGTATAGTCTTTTGCGCCCATTCGTTCCATTCATAGATATGCAGATCTGTTCCGCATATCGCGGTTTTCTTCACCCGTATCAATACATCGTTCATACCCATCTCAGGAAGAGGCATCTCAATAAGCGCCACTCCCTGCCCCGCACGATTTTTTACAATGGCCTTCATTGAATACCACCGCATTTCATATATTCCATTCTCTTTATCCTCCCTGCCTCATTCTTCTTCCTGAAATAAGAAATACCGTATGCCCCACCATTCTATCTTCAGGCCTTAAGCGATTGCTATTTATCTTATACTTTCTCAAAAATATTTCTGATACCTCAAGGCTCATTGCCCCTTCCTCCTGTAAGACTTCAATCGTCTCTGACACCTGGTTTGTCGTAGGAACCACTATCGCAAAGGTAGCACCCTCTACAAGAGCCCGAAAAACAGCGGGAATAACTGCCACAGGATCCCGCAGATCCAAAAAACAGGCATCGGCAATCTCTTCTTCTCCCAACTCTTGAATATCTCCCATCTTACATACAATCCGCGCTTCCATCCCAAATTCTTGAAAGAGTTTTTCTGCTGTAGAGAAAAGATTAGGTCGTTTTTCGTATGTAATCACCCGTCCGCTTTCTCCTACCCAATGTGCAAGAATCAATGTAGCGGCGCCAGAGCCTGTCCCTGCCTCAAGCACAGTCATTCCTTCTTTTATTGCTAATTTCAACAGAAGATACCCAAGATCTTTGGGATATACAATCTGTGTGGTTCTATTGACATAATAGAGAATAATTTCTTCAAAGGTTGGAAAAAACGCCCGTACCTGACATCCAATATGGCTGGTAAGAATAGAGCCAGACTTCGCACCCTCTAAAGGCGAAAGAGAAAAGGTTCCTTTATGGGTAGAAAGATTGGATTCACCTACCTTTACAAACCATCGTTTTCCTCCTTGAGAAAGGAGGCACACAACATCACCTCTTCGGAAATTTCTTGCCACCTATTCCCCTTCTTTCCACTTCACTAAAAAGACATCCGCAATAGTTCTGCCGGTACATCATCCACTCCATTGCACGGCCCTTTCCTTCACGATAGTAAGACCTAAAATCTTCCGGCAAAAATCTGCTTCCATAGAGCTCTTCCGCCTTATAACCTGCCGCGGTAATAGAGTCAAAATCCTGAAACAAACTCTGTGCCATCGTGGTGGTAAAATAAGAAAACCCATGCAAAGCCGCATATTCCGCGGTAGCAGAAAGCCGTATATCATAACATGCCCTGCAACGCGCCTTCTTATCAGAAGAAGAGAGCGCGGAGGCAAACCATTGAGAAATATTGTAAGAAAAATCATATACCAGAGGAACTCCCAACCGCTGAAAAGCATATCCCGCATTGTGAAGCCGTTTTTCATATTCTGCCCATGGATGAATATTAGGATTAAACCAAAACCCTGTTACCTCAAACCGTTCCTGTAATTGTTCCACGGGAATAATCGCGCAGGGCCCACAACATACATGGATAAGAATATTTGGTTTCATCTTCTTTTCTCCGGAAAAAGGTATCATTCCGCTCATCTATTCAAAAGATTGGAATCCTCTTCTGAAAAAACTTCTGCCTGAAAGGTATACAAATCTACATCAGGATCTTGCCAAGCATTGGGAGAAAGCCCTGCCTTTCCTCGGCAAAGCTGTGCGAGAAACTCTTCTTTTGACCATCCGGTCTCTTTGGCAACCTGAGGAAGAAAAAGTCCCTGACAACCTTTATACTTCACAATCACTCCATCTACGCCAAGAACAATTTCATCAATAGAGGAGATTTTTTTTGGGGCAGTAAGAAGAGAAATTTCAATGGTAACCTCTTGCAATTCTTCACAGGTAAGAGGAGAAAACCTACTATCTTCCAATGCCGCGTGCAATGCCATTGTCGGAACAGATTCCATAAGAGGTTTATCTGCCATAATCGTGCCAATACATCCCCGAAGTTTTCTTTTTCTTCGTAAGGTTATAAAAAGAGCTCTTTTTTCCTTCAAAAAAGGATACTCTTCTGGAAGAAGGGAAGGCGTACCATAAAAATATTCCTCCAATGCTCCGCGCGCAATAGAAAGAAGAGTATGTTTCTGAAAGGTATCTCGCATAAAAACAATCTCCCACAAAAAAGTATCGCATAGAAGAATAGCTCAATAATATTGTAACATACGAAAAAAAGAGAGGTGAGAAAAATAGAAAAATAGAAAAAAAAAAGTGGCGGTGAAGGGACTGTGCGGCTGAAATACGCTACGCACATCCTCCTCCAAAGAAATTCCAAAGAAGAGTGGTCGTAGGTGCGGCGCCTTGCCTGGTGCTTCATCGTTATGTTAAGTTTGGTATGACGCACCACCTCGGCTCAAGGTATAGCGGGTGTGGTATGTAAGTTACAAACAAGCCTCGGTTTTCGGAACGGCTCGGGTCGGCCATCGCCGAAGATTGCTGCGCTCGCTCGCAATCTTTCCACTTCGCTCCTTTCTCGTCCCTTCTATAAAAAAAAAGTGGCGGTGAAGGGACTCGAACCCCTGACATATCGGATATGAGCCGACTGCTCTACCGACTGAGCTACACCGCCATTGTTAAATATCTTCCAATCTTTTCAAAAACCTGACCCCGATGACTTATACGATTTTTTTCTGAAGAAGTCAATTCTGCCACGGTCTTTCCAAGTAATGGAATTTCAAATACAGGGTCATACCCAAAACCATACTCTCCGCGCTGTGATAGAGAGATTTCTCCATACATTCTGCCTTCAAAAAAAGAAACGCTCCCATTTCGCCCCAGAAGCGCGGCAACAGAGATAAAATATGCCCTTCGCTGACCAGCTTTTTTATCTGCCATATAGTATAACAGTTTTTCAATATTCTGGCTATCGGTTGCATCAATTCCCGCAAAACGAGCAGACTGAACCCCAGGAGCGCCATTCAATGCAGGAACCACCAATCCTGAATCTTCTCCGATAAGAACTCCTGAAACAAAGTGAGAAAAATATCGGGCTTTTGCTTCGGCATTTTCCTGAAAAGTGCTTCCAATCTCTTCTGGAAAGAGAATCTCTTCGCCCGCTCCTTCTGCCACAATGTTAAATTGTTGAAGGATCTCATTAGCTTCTGAAATCTTTCCGGAATTTTTACTTGCCAAGAAGATACGCGAGATCATCGGCGCTTATCTCCCGTTGAAGAGTAAAGAGTTCATTACTCCCTTTCTTTGCAAGAGTAAGGAGAAGGTCAAGATCTCTTCTTGAAAAAGAGACCCCCTCACCTGTTCCCTGCAGTTCTATAAATTCATCTGTGCTTGTCATCACTACATTGCAATCAACCCCCGCAGAAGAATCTTCTTGATAATCAAGATCAAGGTAATGTTTTCCTCCCACAATTCCCACACTTGTCGCAGCAAGTTGATACTTTAAGAGAGGTATCCGAAGAAATGCCTGTTTCCGTAAAGAAACAAGCGCATCTACAAGCGCAATAAACGATCCATTAATCGCCGCGGTACGGGTTCCTCCATCTGCCTGCAGAACATCGCAATCCACCAGAATCATCCGTTCTCCAAGATGTTTCAGGTTCAGTACAGAACGAAGGGAACGTCCGATAAGACGCTGTATCTCCCGGCTTCTACCAGAGGTATAATTTGCGCGGTCAGATCGTTCAGGCGTCGCAGAAGGAAGCATTCCATACTCTGCGGTAAGCCATCCCTGGCCACTATCCCGCAAAAAAAGCGGAACCCGATCTTCAAAAGAGACCGAACATAAGACCTTTGTATCTCCGGTCTCTATAAGTGCCGACCCTGCGGCAAACTTATTTATTCTTCTGGTAATCTTTACTTTTCTCAGTTGGTCTGGCAGTCTGCCATCTTTCCGTTTTTCTGTCATACAACCTCCGGATTGTATCTCTCTTTTTTTTTACAAGAACCCTTATCTTACAAAGGAATCGCGTGATATAAATTTGCTCTTTGCGAATAATGAAGGAATAAGTGTAAAATAAATACCGTTTTCTCGCCCTACCACACAGGAAACCCTTAAAAAAAGACAATGGATTTTTCTGCTTACAAAGAACTCATGACGGTTGCCTGCTTTTCTGTCAAGATCCCAAGAAACATTCGTTCCTGCCTCCCATTCTCCAAAACGAGAGACCACAGAAGCAGTCAAGCCATCAAAGCCATTCTCCACATACCTATTACCTAAAGAACAAGAAAAATGGTCTGTTGTAAAAGAAAGGTCATTGCTATTCTCGCGAGCTCCTCCCAAAGAAGGATGTAACAGATGCTGACCTTCAATGGAAAAACGAGAAGACAATGCCGCGCGATACTCAAAAACCGTATCAAAAAAGTCTTTCTCCTTAAAATGATAGTCGCTTCGGAGACGGGTCTTCACCATCATTTGATGATTCCTCATCAACCCCCAATCTAACCCTAATTCTGCATAGGCTCCCTCTGGAAGAGAATCAGAAGGTTCAAGAAGGAGTGCGGGCTTCTTTTCAGAAGGATACCGAACCGCCATTCCAAAAGAAGGAGCAAGATATTCTGTTACTTCCTTGTGGTGCCGAATCATAAGCATAGCACTCCTTACCCCGAAGCCCGGCGCTACATTGCTTTGGTCTTTATCACAACAGAAATAATGCACGCTCTTTACATCTATAAAGGGCGACACCTTGCCCCATGGAACCGCAAAAGGTTTTGTAAGGGAAATATCTCCTGAAAATCGTGTATAAAGATCTTTGCTCTGTTGTATGCGAGAAAGCGAAAATTCTGTTCCTGCCCACCACTGCCCTACAGGAATGTGAGAATAAGAGATATAGAGCTCTGGGAGTTTCTCAATCTGAAGAAAGGGATCTTGCGCATTTTCAGCAAGAAACCCTCCGGCAAAAGCACCAGAAGGGAATGATTGCGAAAAGGAGAGATAATTATAGTTTCGTTCCTTTGCGGCAAAATCTTTTGAGAAAAAATCATATAAAACCGAATCATCCTGCATCCATCTCCATGCGATTGAGAAGCTTCTGTTTCTCTCATACGTTTTTTGAAATTCTGCAATCATACCAGTACGAAGCGCATCGTCTCCATATTCAAGTCCGGTAAAAATATCCACTCTTCTATGAGATTCCTCAAGATCTTCCACTCCTACTCCCACACCCACGCCTTTTGTGCCAATACAAACCTTTTCATATCGGTTTACTGCTCCTTCTTTTCCTACAGGATGGTTCAGGATAAAAATAACGCCTTTTCTGATTTTTCTATGAACACCCGGGACCATCTCAAAAGGAGGCTTTGCATTCTCTCGCAAGGATTGTGTAAAAAAAGGAAAATAAAAGATCGGAACCTTTCCAAGAAAAAGTAGAACATTACTTATTTTTAACTGATCGGGCAACAATTCAATACGTTCGCAGACAACACGGTAATGAGGCGCATCAAGCCTGTTACAGGTAGTAATAAACCCTTGAGAAAGCAGATAAGAGCCCTTCTCCCGCACCACCTCTTCACTTCTTCCATAATAGGGAGGATAGAAATATTCCGCATTGGAAAAATTCCCTGTTTCTTCGGTAAAGAAATAGTGCGCGCTCTGCGCATGAATAGTAAGATCGGCCTTGCGGAACAAAAGAGGGGAAGAGACTATCACCTCTGCGGTACGATGGTCAATACGGGCAGTATCGCATGTTAACTCCATATCCTCGCTCTTTATGGTTACTGCCCCGGAAAGTTCTGTAACTAAAGGAGTACTATCTTCAGAGACCGTTGTTTCCACACGATCAGCAAAGAGTTCTATCCTCTCCTCTGCTCCAAGAAAAGAGAGAGGAAAAAGAAGAAAAAAAAATCCGAAAAAAAGTTTATAACAGCGCGACATTGTAAAGGCCGGCAAAATGAAGAAGATCTTTCCAATCTTTTACGCCAGACGTGGCGCCAACTGTAGTAACGGCCTTTGCTCCCACTAAATTCGCAAGAACTCCGCATTCCTGAAATGTATAGCCTTTTGCAAGCCCCACAAGAAATCCCGCAACATAAGAATCGCCGGCACCGGTGGAATCAACCTGTGTAACCGGAACAGGAGAAAAAGTATGGGATTCTGTTCCATCAAAGATCATAGATCCCTTCTCTCCCATTTTAAGGCAAATATTCTTCACTCCGCGAGAAAGGAAGAATTCAGCAACTTCCTGGGGATCTTCTTTTCCTGAAAGCATTTTCGCCTCTTCTATACTCGGAAGAAAATAATCCACATAAGGAAGAGATTCTTCTATCGCGGGCAACCATATCCCTCTAGAGTCCCATACAGTATCAAGCGTTACAATCTTCTTCTCCTGCTTCAACTTTCTGCAAAACTCTAAAAGATTCTTTCCCTCACTTTCAGGAAGCGCAAGAACGCCGGCAATATGGACTATTTCATAAGGAGAAAGACTTTCCAAAGAAAGTTCAAGAGGATTAAATGCCATATTGGCACCAATGGAATGAAAGAACGATCGTTCTCCATCAGGATGAATCAATACCACCGAGCCCGATGAAGTACAATCTGGAACCATCTTTATTCCCTGGGTTCCAATGCCTCCTTTTCGGATACAATCAATAATAAAAGTACCAAGCGCATCGTTTCCGACTGAAGCAAATATCCCTACCTCTATGCCAAGTTTTGCCGCCACAATACCTGTATTGGAGGCACATCCTCCGATCTGAAGCTCTACAGAATCCACCAATTGAAGTTTTCCTCTATCAGGCACCGTATCCACGGGTTTCACAATAAAATCAGCGCACACCAGCCCCAAACATGCTATGTTTTTCACCTAATCTCCTTGTATGATAAAGACTTCTTCTTTCTCGCGCACTTCTCTATACCATCTCTTCTTTTCACTTAGCATAAACGGAAGCAAAAAAACTGTCAAAAGTAAGAGTCATCTTGCCCTGATCTACCTTAACAAGCAGTTCGTTCTTTTTCTTCCGAGAGAAATCAATAGGCATTGGTAAATGCAAAGGGCGATATAAAAAGTATCGCCATATCAAGCCATAACGACCATTCTTCAATATAATAGAGATCATATCGGATCCGCTCTTCAGGCTCTACTCTTCCGCCCCTTAAGCCATGCACCTGCGCCCAGCCGGTTATGCCTGGTTTCACCTTATGCCTAAGGGGAAAACCCGGAACCTCAAAAAAAGCGGTATCATCCACTGAGATTGGTCTTGGTCCTACAAGGCTCATCTCTCCGGAAAGTACATTGCATATTTGGGGAATTTCATCAAGATTGGTTCTACGAAGAAACCGTCCAAATCCGGTAATCCGTTCATCATCAGGAAGAGTAAACGATAATACATTCTGATTGCACTGATACATAGTCCTAAACTTTATAATAGAAAAGTTCTTACCATTCTTCCCAATTCTCTTCTGTCGAAAGAAGATAGGTCTTCCAGAACTTAAAAGAATACCGAAGGAAATCGCCGCCATCAATGGAAGAAGAAGAAGAAAGAAGAAGAAGCCGAGAAGAAGATCCACAGATCGTTTCAAAAAAAGATTTAATGCTTCTTCAAGAGGAGACCCTGGCAAAAAAAGCGGAAACCCGTCCAATGTTTCAATCCTGCTCCCTGCCACCGCAATACTATGTAACTCTGGAAAAATATAGCAACGGATCCCCTTCTCTTCTGCCACAGAGAAGATCTTTTCTACCATCTCCTCTTTCCCTGATTTCATTCCAAGAATCAAAAGGTCAAACTCTGGATGATGCTCTATCTGTATAGGAATATCTTCAACCTTTCCCAAACAGGGCAATCCTTCAAATGATTTTCCATGCTCTTCTTCTCTCTCTGAAAAAGAAAAAATACCCGCTATAGAAAGACCAAACTCTGGATGGCGCTCTATCCTTCGTATCACAATCTCTGCTCCCTTTCCTTCAATGGCGACAGCTACACGCCTTTTTCCCGAAAAAGGAAGAAAAAATCTTCGTACAAAAAAACGGCAAAGAATAAGAAGAGGAAGAGAAAGAAGAATTCCCATTCCCACCGCAATACGAGAATAGGCAAAACCACGATAAAAAAAGGTTCCCGCAAGAAGAAAAACCGCACCCCAAAAAAGCCCCCGAAACAACCCCGCGATCTCTTCGCAAGAGGTAACAAAAAGACGCGGACGATAAAGCCCGAGAGCATTAAAAATAATAAGCCATCCCGCAAGAAGAAGGATAATCATCTTACAGTACGGCAATAGAGGCGCAATCCCTTTATCAGAAGGGAAAATCCAGTAAAACCTAATCCAATATCCCAGCAAAAATGAGGAGATAATGGCGAGTGTGTCAAAAAAGAATAATTTCTTCATACACCTCATTCCTCGTCTCTTTTTCTTTGGAAAAAGTATATCTTTAGAAAAAGAAATAATCCAATGGTTTTCACAATACCCAAAATTTTTTCAAGAGAGTTCCCGCGGTCTCTCTCTTTCTTATCAACAGCGCCAGCGCTGAAATTACTCCAAGATTGTAAGAAGGTCTTCTTCTATTCCTAAAGCAATGCATCACGCGCTCTTATTACAACTTCGGCCTTCTGTAAGAAGATCTTCATAGGAAGATGCCACCTCTTCCCAGCAATAGAGAAGAGAAACCCGTTCCCGCGCGCGTTTCCCATATTGTTCTCTCTCTTCCGGCATATTCCACGCCCTTTGAAATTCTTCTGCCAAGATCTTCTCTTCTTTTACAACATAATGTCCTGTATCTCCGAGAACTTCGCGATTAAAAGGCACATCAAGGGCTATAATATAAGAGCCGGCCGCCATTGCCTGCAAGAGAGAGGGATTAGTGCCGCCAACCTCGTTTCCATGCATATACGCAACCGCATGCTCCTGTAAAGCGCGATATTCTGCGGGATCATAGACAGGCCCTAAAAAGAAGATTCTTTCTGAAGCATATTGCCGAAGTTGTTTTCTATAGAAAGAATTTTTTGCAGAACCTCCGGCAATCGCAAGCACTGCGCCGGGAATATCTGCCTTAAGAAAAGAGCGAATCGCAAGAAGATGATTGTTCTCTGGTTCAAGACGGCTTCCCATAAAAAAGTATCTTTTCTCTGTAAGAGAAAACTTTTCAAGGATCTTTATTGGCGAAGAATCTCCTATCCGCGCTCCATAGGAAATAAAATGGGAAGAAATACCTCTTCTTGCATAATAATCGCCAATAGCGCGAGAATCCGCAACCACCGCATCTGCTAAAAAACAGGATAAAAGCGTTGAAACTCGGTAATAGGTCCGCGCCATATATCCCCATTTTGCCCGTTTCCATTCAAGTCCGTCTACATTGACAACTACTCTCTTTCCAAAGATCTTTGCGAAAAGCGCCGCAGGACTGTTGGCAGCATTAAAAATTAGTACTGCATCCTGAGAAGTAAAGAGAATCCATACCATTGCAAAAAAAGTATGAGACAGGGTTTCAATTCCTGATAAAGGAATAGCAGGAGGATAAAAAAGAGAGACTCCTTTCCAGTTTGAGGGACGCAAAGGATAGAGGTTCCTTCTGCAACTTACTGCCACGCGATGCCCCTTTCTTACAAAAGAAAGGGCTAGTTCCTGTGCACAGGTTTCAAAACCTCCATATTGTGCGGGAATACCTCTGGTTCCTATCAATGCAATCTTCACTTCCGTTCCTTTGCCTGTACTGCTTCGTACGCAGAGAAGGTTGCTTCTGCCGCCTTCTCCCATGTATACTCTGTCAGAATACGAGATTGCAAATCTCTCTGTCGCGGAGCTTCAAAGGCCTGTACAATTGCCTTTCGGATAGATTCCACAGAATCAGGCAAACAATAGAATGCCTCATCTCTAAAATATTCAACAGTATCTCCCTTCTCTGTAATCACAAGATTACATCCCATAGCGCCTGCTTCAAGCGAAGAAAGCCCCGGAGTTTCCATCCAACTGGCAAGAATATGTACTTTTGCCTTCTGATACCAAAAAGGAAGGTCTGCCTGATCCACCCATCCTTTATACTTCATTCTGCTTCCTCCTTCGGCAAGGACCTGATTAAAATAGTGGATATGGTTTGGTGCGGGCTTTCCTATTAAGACCAACGACCATGGAAGATTTCGCATTGCACGCACGACATTCAACTGATTCTTTCTTAACTCTACCCTTCCCACACAAAGCACAAACTCTTCTTCTGGCATACCTGCAGAAGGATGCAACGGCAAGCCAGGAGAAAAAAGCGCAGGATCCACAGCATTGGGAACCACTGTAAAAGGAATGTGGCTAGCGCGGGGAAAATAGCGTATCATACGTTTCATCTCGCCATAAGAGTTAGGAAGGCACCACTCTACCATTTCCAATAGATCTGATTGCAATCTTCCATATCCCCGCATTAAAAGGTGCATTACTCCTTTATGCATCTCATAATTCATCGCGGCCCGTCCTGCTACCTTCACATATTCAATATGGCTTCTTCTAAGGTTCCGTATGAGAACTCCAGAGATTCCTTTTCGTGTTTTCTTTTCAAACTCGTCATACTCCCCGAATATTGTGGAAAGAAGAACTTTTTTTCCCTGTTTCTTTGCATTGCGGCACTGTATCCAGGTCTCTTGAGGCCGCATAAAATTAAAAAGATGAACAATATCATACCCTTGCAAATCAGGCTCCAGACCAGAAGAAATATCTACCTTAACCCCTTTCCTGCGAAGCGCATCCGCGGTCTGCATCAACTGAACCGTATCTCCTCCGGGAACGGAAAAAAGGGTAGTTCTTGACTGCATTAATACCTTCATTGTACAACTCCTTTTCTGTCGGAATACTTCTTCTGAAGAACTTTTTTATAGATCCCATGCAATTTTTCCGCTGAAATACTCCAGTCATACGATTCTTCCACACGCCTTCGCGCCCTCGTTCTTAATGATTCATAGAGAAGATCGTCTTTAAGAATCGCCAGAGTTTTTTCCGCAAAAAGATCTGGAGAGTCTGCTATAAAAAGGTCCTTCCCCTCTTCCACATCTAATCCTTCTGCTCCGATTGATGTAGAGACCACCGGCCTTCCGAATGCCATGGACTCAAGAATTTTCAAACGGGTTCCTCCACCCACCTTCAAAGGAACAATAGAAAGCCGCGCCTCTTCATAGAACGGCTCTAACTTTTCCGCATATCCGAAGATCTTTATAGAACGATTATTTCTATATTGTGAAAGCACCTTATCTGCTCCTTTCCCCACAATAGAACAGATTACCTCGGAATCATTATACAAAATCTTAGGGAAAATCTCTCTAAGAAACCATTCTATTCCAAAGCGATTCGGATGATAAAAGAGGTTCCCTACAAAGAGAATCTCTTTTCCTCCTGATTTCGGCAAATACTGCAAAGCATGGGTATCCACTCCATTCGGAACCACCTCAATACAAGCTTTACCGCGAGAAATCTTCTGCAAGAGAACTTTATCTTTCTCAGAAACTGCAATGCACAGATCAAGCTTCGGAAGTATGGCTTGTTCATAGAAACGCATCTTTATTGCCTGAATAAAAAAATACAGTTTTCGTATCAATCCCGGATGATGAAGAAACGAGCGCCATAACACAATGCTATCCACATCGTGTGCCACAAGAACCCGTACCACATCAGGAAGATGAAAAAGATAGGCACCAATATAGATTCCTTCTGCCTGTACAAGATCAATCCCTTTTTCCGCTACCCGGTTCATTGCTTCCAAGACCGATTTTTTCCGAAAATGAAGAACCTGAAGCGGCAACCTATACCATAATGCGCACATTGCCTTGCCTATTTTTCCAGCGCGGCCAGAAAAACTATTCTCAAAAATCTCTGTCTCTTTCGCAAAGTTGTTACAGAGCGCCAATGATTCAGAAGAAGGAAACTTCTCCTTATCCGGAAGGTAAAAGCCAAAAAGAGCGATAGAATAGCGGGAAGAAAGGAGACGCAGAAGAGAATAAACCCTTAGTTTTGCACCAGAATCAGTAGGGATGCAGAAATAAGAGACCAACCAAAGAATCTTGCTTTGTTCATCTACCATAAAAAAAAGGTGTGCGGTACATTACGATATATTGCCAACGAAAAAGTTCTTATTTAGGTATTTATTATACCACACTTCCTTTTCTATAGAGATAGAATCCCTTCTTTGCGAGAGCGAAATAAACATCTAAAGAGAAATGTTTGACAAAAGCCCTATAAAAAGGGGATAATAGGAGAGTTTTTTGGGGGATTAGCTCAGCTGGGAGAGCACCAGGCTGGCAGTCTGGGGGTCAAGGGTTCGAATCCCTTATCCTCCACTTTTTTCTTTCAAGAAGGGATTCGAAGAGAGCGAAGTGGAAAGATTGCGAGCGAGCGTAGCAATCTTCGCGGATGGCCGACCCGAGCTGTAGTGGGAAGCGAGGGCGCCGTACCGACGACTACTCTTCTTTGGAATTTCTTTGGAGGAGGATGTGCGTAGCGTATTTCAGCCGCACACCCCTTATCCTCCACATTTTTTTTCCAGAAGGGATTCGAAAGGAACGAAGTGGAAAGATTGCGAGCGAGCGCAGCAATCTTCGTGGATGGCCGACCCGAGCCGTTCCGAAAACCGAGGCTTGTTTGTAACTTACATACCACACCCACTATACCTTGAGCCGAGGTGGTGCGTCATACCAAACTTAACATAACGATGAAGCACCAGGCAAGGCGCCGTACCGACGACTACTCTTCTTTGGAATTTCTTTGAAGGAGGATGTGCGTAGCGTATTTCAGCCGCACACCCCTTATCCTCCACTTTTTTTCTTTCTCTCCCCCTCTTCTACCCTCTATCTGAATCATCTGATTTTCTTTGGAGAATATATTTGTTCCGTACCTTTGTAAAAAAATCCCGCGCAAAGGAAGAGTTATAATCAGGGTATGTCCAGGGCATTCTTTGAAAAGATCCTCTTCTCCAAGAAAGAGTTACCTCTGCATAAATGCCATCGCGCAAATAAACCCGATGAGAGAAGTCTTTGGTGGTAAGAAGAAGAAGACGGGAAGAGACTAAATATCCTGGATCTATATTTACCAAACGAGAAGAAGAAGCCTTCTTCAAGAAACGTTCTTCTAATTTAGTGGAAGAAATCTTCCAATCAGCGGCATTCGCAGGATCTTGAAGCAAAGAAAAGGAAGAGAAAAAACGGATGAGTTCCTCTCCCATCTCTTTTGCATAGTAAGAGGTAAAAGTAAAGGGGATTGAAGAGCTTTGAAGGTCTATGGCTCCAAATATCTCGGTAAGGGAAGAAAGAATCTCTTCTGTGGATATATCAGGAGCATGTAATATTCCGCAAAAAAGTTTTACAGGTTCTGCTTTTTCTATGATTCCCACCTTTCTCTTCTCCTTTCAGTAAAGAGAGATCTCTATTGCAAACTCTTCCTATCTACTCCTGAGAATCTAACACCATAGAGTAGCACGTTCTAAAAGGAAATTGAAGGAAGGGAATATCAAAGAAAGAGATTATTCTCTATCACAAGAGCCCTGCCAAAAAGAAGAGGGCTCCGGTCTCCCGGAGCCCTTTCTTCGTTATATGCGATAGTTATCTTATGGGTTCATTACACAAGCAGGATTGTTTTCAGGGTTATTGATATTGGCAAACCGGTCGCCAGGAGTTGCTTTCCCCACAGGAACCCATCCCACGTGTCCATCTGCGTAGCACGCATTGATACCATCTGCCTTGTGGTTGACTTCTCCGGCATTGGCGGCTTTCAAAGCAGTAAGTGTCCATTTGGTTCCCACAGCGCCTGCCTTGTCAGCTACGAGGACAGTATCAATATCGGTCTGTTCATTGGTAAGAATCGCATAGGCATACGAACATCCTGTCCCATCCCCACCGCCAGTGGTGTCTAAAAGAACCCTGTTTGCCTCAAGAATCTGTGCATTTTCAGCAGCTGCAAAGGGTGCGGTTTTATGGGTAAGGTCAGAAGGACAGATGAACGATTTTTGCGCTGAGATATACTGCGGATAAAGAAGGTTCAAGGAAGCGGCTGCTGTCATATCCGCTACTGCCGCAGAGGTGGTCGGGAAGAATTCCCGATAATCCTGCGAGTACATTCTCATAGCAAGCCCAATCTGTTTAAGGTTTGCGATACAGACAGATCTTCGTGCCTGTTCTCTTGCCCGTGCAAGTGCAGGAAGAAGCATTGCGGCAAGAATCGCAATAATCGCGATGACTACCAACAGTTCGATAAGCGTGAATCCTTTTCTTTTCATTGTTTTCACCTCCCTTCTTCTTTTATTGTAGAGGTTCATACTATCATCTTTCCATCATTTATGGATTCCACAACTCGCCTACACTGGTATTCTGTGCAGGTGCGGTCGCAGAACTACCATATTCCACATTTGTTACTACATCTTGTGTCTTTCCACTGGGCACCCAGCGCGCATCTCCGCCTTTAAGGAGAACATTGACTCCATCTGCCTTGTGGTTGGTATGGTTTGCCGAGGCAGGAGTCGTATTCCATTTCCACTGAGATCCAGCGGTGTTGGTGTTAGAGTTCCATGATTTATCGGCAATCAAGACTGTCTCATCTGCGGTCTGTTCATTGCAACCAAAGGCATAGGCATAGGAACAGCTGTTGGTAAGTTGCGCATAGGCAGTCCCTGCCTTCACTGGAGTTGTCGTAGTATGGAGAAGGTCTGAGGGGCAGATAAAAGACTTTGCATCTTCCATATATCCCTGTTCTCCCTGGCCTATCGGCAGAAGAAGACTTAGACAGGCAACCACCCGTGTACTGGTTGCATTCGTTGTAGTTGGATCATAATCAGCTGGGAAAAGTTCATCGTAATCCTGCGCATACATGTGAAGCGCAAGGCCGATCTGTTTAATATTGGCGATACAGACCCCTCGTCTCGCCTGTTCCCGAGCCCTTGCAAGCGCCGGAAGAAGCATCGCCGCCAAAATGGCAATAATAGCGATGACCACCAGCAACTCAATAAGGGTAAATCCTTTTTTCTTCATCGTATGTTCACCTCCTCTTTTTTGCATTTGGTCATACATATTTCTCCCTTCTTTCTTTAATAGGTACTCGGAATTCTAAGCGCATACGGGAAACTCGCGGTGGGAGTGCCGCAATTGCCAAGCCTCTCTTCAGGAAGCCATCCATAGGTAGCAACATTAGTACGCGCTGGCACCCAGGCTACGTTGCCCCGCACATAAAGAACATTGACACCGTCAATACCATGGTTGGCGGCAGATGACAAACGATTCCAGTTGGCGCTGCCGTAATAGGCGTCTGCCTTCTTATCTGCCATGATTGCAGTATCTTTGTAGGTCTGCTGATTTAATCCAGGGGCATAGGCATACGAACAACTACCAGAAGTAATGTATCCAGAATCAGATTTGGTATCAGCGGAACTGGGGCAGATAAAGGATCCGGCATTGGTGATATAGGCGCTTGTCTCTAACTCTGGCGTACTGCTATCAACCTGACCTGTAAGAAGGCCCAAGCTTCGTGCAGATTGTTCTTCAGCACTGTCACCATTGGCATACGGGAAGAATTCCCGATAGTCCTGCGAATACATTGCCAGAGCAAGACCAAGTTGTTTAAGGTTGGTCATACATACGCCTCTTCGCGCCTGTTCCCGGGCTCGTGCGAGCGCTGGCAGAAGCATCGCCGCCAAAATAGCGATAATCGCGATGACCACCAGCAACTCAATAAGCGTAAATCCTTTTTTCTTCATTCTCTCTCACCTCCTTTATTAGGTAATAACAGTAGTGTTAAGAATCTTTCCTATCTTCTCATTATAGGAAATATCTACATGGTGTCAAGAGATATGCGGATTGAGAAAATAAGGCGGGCGAAAAAGAATAAATAGAAGGGCAAGAATAGGAATAGAATATAGGTGCCCGCATTGCTAATCCGCTTTCTTTTTTTATAGAAGAAATGGGTACTTCATTCATTTTCTTCATTGTATATAAAGTATATGCGAGAGAATTTCTCTTGTCAAGTGCAATAAGGGATTTCCTCATTCCGTCATCTCTTTCATCTCAAGATAGTTGGAGCCTTTTTCGCTTTTTACAATCAAAGGAACCTGAAAAGGATAGATACCCTCCATTATAGCGCTAATCCGAGGAAGAAGGTATTCTTCCTTCTCTGGAAGTTCAAAGAGAAGTTCATCATGTACCTGAAGCACCATGGCTCCTGAAACACCTTCCTCCTTGAAAAGAGTAAAAATCTTTATCATTGCCTTTTTAATGATCTCTGCGGCAGTGCCTTGAAGCGGCATATTAATAGCAATACGTTCCGCGGCTTCACGGGTAGATCGCCTATCCGAAGATAAATCCGGAAGGTAGCGTCTCCTGCCAAAGAGGGTTTTGGCATATCCTTGTTCTTTAGCAAGACGAATGCTTTCTGCAAGGTAGGCGCGTACACCGGGAAGACGCGCAAAATAGGCATCTATAAATGCCTGTGCTTCTTCCCGAGAGATACCTAACTGCGTGGAAAGTCCATAAGCGCCCATGCCATAAAGAATACCGAAATTAATGGTCTTGGCAATGCGCCGAAGAGAATCTTGAGAATCGGAAAAAAGTCCAGAAAATTTCTCAGGGAAAAGAAGACGGGCGGTTTCAAGGTGAATATCCGCACCCTGTGAAAAGGTATCAAGAAGAAGAGGATCTTTGGAAAAATGGGCAAGAAGCCGAAGTTCAATCTGGTTATAGTCAAAGGAGTAGAAAGAGCTGCCAGCAGTAGCAATAAACATTTTTCTTACCAAAGAACCGCGGTCAGTACGGGCTGGAATAGTTTGAAGATTGGGTTTAGAGCAAGAAAGACGACCGCTGGTGGTAGCAGTCTGACTAAAATGGGGATGAATCCTTCCTGTGGAAGGGTTCACAAAAGAAACAACTCCATCTAAATGACTGCTTTTGAGTTTTGCGATTTCGCGATATTCAAGAATAAGGGAGATAATCGGATGAAGGTGACGAATCCTTTCTAAGGTTGCGCTGTCAGTGGCATAGCCCTGTTTTCTCTTTTTCCCGGTGGGAAGAAGAAGACGTTCAAAGAGTATTTTTGAGATCTGTAATGGAGAGTTAAGATTGATTTTTTCACCTGCCAAGGCAAAAATCTTTTCTTCAAGATCTGCAATCTGAGAGGCAAACTCTTCAGAGAGGTTCTGATAGTAAGAAGTGTCTATAAGGATTCCTTGAGATTCCATAGAGGCAAGAACAGCGGGAAGAGGGTTTTCAATCTCAAAAAAAAGTTCCTCCATTCCTTCTGCGCGAAGAGATTCTTCAAGGGATCTGCGGGCCTTAGATAATGAAGAGCTCGGAACAGGACATAATAGTAAAGAAGAGGCAATATCAATATCAAAGGAGGGTCCCTGCAAAACAATGGCATTGGATGAAAAAAAGTGGATCTTTTCTTTGATGGAAGAGCCTGTTTTAGAGGAAGAAGGGTCTTCAAGAAGATCTTTGAAAGAGAGAGGGTCTTCTGCAATCTTCGCAAAGGGAATCTCCTCGGAACCAATGGCAAAGAACTCTTCTGTGGCTTCTCCGGAAGAAAAGAGCGCGCGTACAGTAGGAAGAAGGGAATAAAATTCAAAAGAGGTAAGAAGGTTTTCTATAGAGGGAAGGTTACAAGAAGAGATACGAAGGTCTTCGCAGGAATAGGGCACTTCCACTCTGGCAAAAAGAAGGAGTTTTTTGCTGAAAGAAGCCGCCTCCCTTCCTTCTTCAAGAAGACGTTTGGTACGGGCTGAATCAAGCTCGTCAAGACGGCTGTAAAGCTCGTCAAGAGAGCCAAAGGTAGAAATTAACGCTGTCGCGGTCTTTTCGCCAATGCCGGGTACACCGGGAATACAGTCTGAAGCATCTCCTGTAAGCGCAAGAAAATCTATAATATGGTCAGAAGAAAAGCCATACTTTTTTAAAAAGCTTTGGGTATCAAGAGATTTCCAGGTCGCAGGGTTAAGAAGAGAAATTCCATTACCGAGAACCTGTGCTAAATCTTTATCACCGGTGACGATAATAGATTCATATCCTTGAGCCGCACAATCAAGCGCCATGGAAGCAAGAAGATCATCGGCTTCGTAGCCTTCCTTTTCAATAATCGGAATTCCAAAGGCGTCAAGGATGTTGCGAATCTCCGGAAGTTGTTGTACAAGCGCTTCCGGCATAGGTTTTCGTGTAATCTTATAGTGATCAAAAAGATGGTGCCGAAAGGTAGGTGCCTTCATATCAAAGGCAACACCAAGATATAATGCGTGGTAATCTTTTAGAATTTTTATGATGGTTGAAGCAAAACCGTAAAGCGCGCCTATCGGCTTTCCCGAAGAGGTCTGAAGATGGGGAATCGCGTAAAAAGAGCGGTAGGCGAGATAATTACCGTCAAGAAGATAGATCTTAGCCATTGGCATTGTCGCGGTAGACCACCAGTTGTATATCTACCCGTACTGTATGGGGTTTCAGGGTGTTTCTGCTCAGTTGAAAGAGAGAAAAGTAGCAGTAAGGTATTGTATGAAGAGATTCAAGAAATCCTACAAGGGATTCTAAGGTAATGTCATCAAGAGAAAAGGAGATACTCTCTTCTTTTCGCGTTGAGAAAAGAGTCTCTTCCACTGGAGTAATGCGGATAATACGGTCTTTGGAAAAATGTTCTTCCAAGAGAAAAGAAAGTGAAGGAAAGAGAGAAAACTCTGATGGAGCAATCTGTAGGGAGGAATCTCCACTGCTTTGGCGACGATATTCTTCGGCAAGAGAAAGTATTTTTTGGTATTCCTGCTCCTTCTTTGCAGTAAGAGCGGTCGCGGCAGAGAGTTTCCGGGTTGAAGGAAGATAGAGAAATTGATAGAGCATTACTAACATTAAAAGAAGCACTAAAAAAATAATCCGTTTATTCTGTATCATGAAGAATATCCATTACTACGGTAAAGGTTACAGCCTCAGGGCCAAAGGAGATCTGACTTACCTTCACTCCCTGAAAAAGGGAAGATTTTCTCAACAATGAGGCGGATTTTTCTACATCGGCGAGAGAATGGGTATCGCAGGCAAGAAAAAGCGTGGTGCCATGTAAGGTAAGCCGACTTACCCGGAATGGCACTGTTTCGGGAATAGCATCAGTAATGGCTCGCATAATCTCAAGGGGAGAAAGGGAAGAGACCAAAGTGCCTTTTTCCTGATGGAATCCGCGGACCTTTTCTTCTGCTTGAGAAACAGGATTTACAAGACGGGATACCGGAGGAAAATAGCGACGAAAGGTCTCTTCCACTTTAAGAGAGGCAAGAGATGCCTCCTTCTTTGCAGAAGGAAGAAGAAAGAGAGGCCGCAAAAGTATGAGAAGAAAAGCAAGGTATAGAAAAGATAGCGCCACCATAAAAGGATTGATAATAAGAGTCCGAGAACGAAGAGAAAAGGTACGAAAGCCAGAAGATGTGGAGATAGCTGGGTAGGCAGTTAGAAGATCAAAGATTCTGCTCTGGCGAGAAAGCGAGGCAACATCTAAAAGAATAGGAGAAGGAATGAGCTCTTTTTTAGGTAACAAAGAAGAAGGACCCACATAATAAAGAGGACCAGAGGTTCCCTCGGGAAAAAGGGTTTCAGGAGAAAAGGAAAAATCCTCTGTAAAAGAAGAAGATGCCATAGAAAGAATGCCTTTGCGAACAGAAATAAGAGAAAGGTAGCGGGAATCAAAGAAGATTACATCGTAAGAGGTATGGCCAGAAGAACGGAAAAGGTTGAAAAGAAAGTCTTGTTCGCAACCAATGGAAAGAGAGAACCGATAGGTTTTTTGCAATGATTCCCAAGGATCAAGAAAGCTCTTTTCCCAGGCAGAAACAAGAATAGTTGCAGAATCTTTCTTTCGGGATTTCAGGTGCCAGCGAACTGTTAGTTGGTCAAGGGGAAGAGGAAAGAGAGAACGAAGCTCTTCTTCCAATACAAGAGAAATTTTGGAAGGAGATGAAAAGGGAAATGAAACTGTCCGAAGAAAGGTTTTGGAACGGCTGATAAGAATGCGCACCGCGGAAATAGCGTACTCTTTGCAGAGATCTTCCGGCGATCTTTCAGAACCAAGAATTCCTTCTGTGTGAACCACTCCTTTCTTTAAAAGGAGAAAATAACTCTCTTCCCTTAGGTAGATAATCAGTTTCATTCTTCGTTTACCTCGTCTCCTGAAAGGGGCTTGTAAGAAATAGCGCCATATTCCCACCGTACAATACGAACTTTAGCGCCTTCGCGTTTTACTAAAAGAGAAACCGTGCTTTTTGTGCCAAGATTCTCTGCAGTTGCCGTAATTCTAAACCAATGGCTTTTATAGATAATATGGCTCTTCCAAGAAAGCGCCACCTCTTTTGCCAACCGTACCAATATTGCTTCGTCAAGGGGACGAAAGGTCCGTTCTGTTACAATACTTTCAATCGCCTCTTCTGAAAAACCCATCGCCTTCAGAAGAAGAGGATGAGCAGTATTGATATTTATTGTACCCTCAGAAACCGTGGTTACCAAATCTAAAAGCCCGACAGTTTCAGAGGTACCTCGCAACAGTTGCGGTGTAAAACCCTTAATTAGAAAGAGTTGATCAAGAGAAGTTAAAGCACTGTTTGCAGGGGTATAGGCTGGAGAAAGCGAGCGGTAATATTCTCGTTCTGCGCCAAAAACACGGGGAAAATCGTCTTCGTCAAGCCAATCAAGAAGGCAATCGGTTAATTCTGATTTTGCGCTGAGAGAAAGAAGAAGATTGCGAAAAAGCGTGATAGCTTTTTCATCGCTCTTTCCTTCTTTTCCCATCATTGTATTAAGGTTGAAACGAGATTCCATATCTGAAATAGTAATGGTTACAGGACCGTCGGGAAGAACAATCCGTTTTTCTGTTGCCCAGCTTTCTCCTAAATAATCGGTTGTGTTAGTATCATCCTGAAGGATTTCAAGTCCGGCGAGAGCGCCGGTTTTTGCGGCACAAACAGCTTTATAGCGGTAGAGGTGAGTCTTCCATTCATTGGAAACACGATAGACATACCGAGAAAAGAAGAGCGCGTTTGCCGCCAGCAACCCGAGAAAAGCAAGGGTAAGAAGAAGAATGCTTCCTCGGTTATTCATTCTCATTAGGAGCACTCCCACATAAGACAGGAAAAGATAGGGTTCTATGTCCATCGTTAAAAGAGATACGGATCGCCGCGGGAAAAAAATCTTTCTCCCAGGAATCTTTCCATTCTCCATCTTCATAGTAAGAGAACGATATATCGCGCAATCCAGAAAGAGCGGTCCAGATATATTCTGTGGAAAAAAGAAGATCTTCTTCTGTGCAAAGAAGGTCTTGTACGCCATTGGATTCTTCTACGGAGAAAAGAATACGTTTCGGAGAAAGGCCTTTCGCAACGGTTATAGTAAGGCGATCGGAAGAAAAAAAATTCTCTGACGAATCGCGGTCCGCGAAGGAAATTGTCTTTTCAAAGAGTGTAAAAAATCCTGAGCTTTGTGAAGAAAAGAGAAGAACTTCTTCTGCTTCGCGGGTGGTGGATAGTACCGCGGAAAAGGTTCGGTAGATCATGATAACCACAAGAAAACCAATCACCACTCCTGCAAGCATTTCAAAGAGAGTAAAACCACAAGAGGAAGAGAAAATTCTCGCAAATCTCTTCTTCTGAAGAGAGGTAGAGGTAGTCATGGCTCTCTTCTATCCAAACCCTGCGTAAGGGTAATCGGAACTGTAAGAGAAGCTTTGCCGAAAAATACAGTCATCTCTGTAAGGGAAAATTGGTATGAAAGAGAACTTTCTCCCCGTACTGTTTCAGAAAGGGTAAGATCAGAGAGAGAGAGTTCGTATCTGCAATCATCATACGGAAGAAGGCAGGTTCCGGATTTAGGAATATCGTTTTCAAGAGAGAAAAGGACTGCCTGCGACCGTGCGGCAAGAAGACATCTCTCCTCTTCTTTCATACGTTTGATCATAGTCATATTCAAAAGATGGTTTTCAAGACATACAATGCCAAGAACCGCAAAGAGAGCAACTGCTAACATAACCTCAAAAAGAGTAAATCCTCTCTTTGTCTTTTCTCTTATTCTGATAGAAAAGGATTCTTCTTGATGCTCTTTATTCTCTTTCATAGGAGTTGTTCTCTTCAAAAAGTCTGCCTGCAGGAGTTAAGATCGCGTGGGTTGAGGTACCTCTGTTGTCGTGAAAAAAAAATTCCGTATACTCGTTTCCAGCATCAGGAAAAAAAGTAATCAACGCCGTGCCATGGGTAAAGGAGATTCCCTCTACATTTACAGAACGTAACTGTATGGAAGAAGGAAGAGGAGAAAAAGAGAGCTCCTCAACAATCTCCTTCAATGGAAGAGAATCAGCGGAGGTAAGGGCCCATTCCTGTTCATCAAGGTTGATAGCGAGAAAAAGAGGAAGTCCGGATTTTCGGCTCTCTGAAGATGCCTGAAAAATAAGGGAATCTAATATACCGGAAAAGTGGCGGGAAAAGAGTGTGGCTGACATACGGGAAAAGGCAATCGTAAAGAAGAGAGCTATAAGAAAAAGTACAAGAACAAGTTCAATAAGAGTAAAGCCGTATCGGAAAGAAGTAGAGCTCTTATTCTGCATCTTGGTTCTGTTCAGAACTGGAAATATCCGCATCAGGACCACTACCTCCCTCCTGTTTGTCCCGTCCATACGAAATAATTTCATACTCTTCGCCAGAACGGCCCGGAGAAAGGTAAAGATAGGGGTTGCCCCAGGGATCAACCGGCAGAACTTGTTTTTCAATATATCCGCCTTCACGCCATTTATCGGGGATGATTCCTGAAGAGGGTTTTTCAACCAATGCCTGAAGACCCTGCTCTGTCGTGGGATAAAAATTGTTATCAAGGTAAAAGAGTCGTAATGCCTGTTCAAAATTTTTTATCTGTACTTGTGCAGAGGTCATCCTCGCATCCTCAATTCTACCAAAAATTCTAGGCATTACAAGGGTTGCAAGAATACCAAGAATAACAATGACTGCCATAAGTTCAATAAAGGTAAATCCTCCTGCGGTCCTTGCTTTTTTTCTTTTACTATCCATATCTTCCTCCTCTCTGTTCGGTCAATGGTGTCTAAGGAATATTAAAGCATTGTACCCTTTTCCCGCAACCTCTGAAAGATAAGGCGAATAAAGAAAGTTGTTATTCTGCCTTCTATAGAAAAAAGATCCTTCTCTTCTTACCTTCCTACTATGGGTTCTTAAAATCACCGCGCAAAAAAAATCTATATCAATGCTTTTTTTTTATCTAATACTCTGGCTGATCTGAAAGATAGGAAGCATAATGCCAAGTACAAGAAAGCCTACCACAACAGCCATAAGAAGTATCATTACTGGTTCAAGAATCGTAACAAGCCGGGTAGATTTTTGCAGAACCTCTTCTCTAAAATTACGAGATATTTTATGAAGCATTTCTGGAAGGGTCCCGCTCTTTTCTCCCGCGGAAATAAGTTGTACCACTGTATAGGGAAAGAAGGTGGTGCTTTTCAAAGAGCGAGAAAGACTTTGTCCGCGAGCCACCATTTCACGGATTGCCGCTACTTCTGATTTAAGAATCGGGCTTACGATAACCTCTTGAGATATCTGAAAACTAGAGAGAATATCTACACCGCTCTCAAGAAGAGTGCCAAGCGTGCCGGTAAAATGGGCAATCTCGTTTTTGATGATGATATCTCTAAGGAAGAAGATTTTTAATCGCGTCTTGTCATATCTAAGAAGACCTCTGGGAGTGTGAAAATAGTGTACAAGAAGAAAAATTCCAACACCGAGAAGTATCGCAGAGAGGAGACCATACCGTTTTACGAAGATGCCGATCTCTATAAGAATCTGGGTCGGTATTGGAAGAGAAAGGGAGATCTCGGTAAAGATACGGGTAATGGTTGGCGCGACAAAAAGAAAGATAAAAAGAAGAACAGCAGATCCCATAATCGCCATAAGAATAGGGTAGGTCATCACACCGACAATCTTGTTTCTGAAGGAAATTTTCTCCTCCATAAATTGCGCGATCTTTTCTAAGACAATACCCTGTGTTCCACTGGCTTCTCCGGCTTTCAGCATAGAAATAAAGATATCGGGAAAAGCAAAAGGAAACTCTGATGCCGCGGAAGAGAAGCTTCTTCCTTCGCGGATCTCTCTTTGAATAGAGCCATACATATCGCGCAAACCGCCCGGGTCCATCTGCGCCACAATACCTGAAAGGCTTTCATCTAAAGTAAGACCAGAATTAAGAAGTGTAGAGAGTTCTCGCATTGAAAGAGCAAGATCAGAGAAGCGTATCTTTCTTCGGCCCGCGCTCTTCGGAGCTTGAGATTCTTCAATAGAACGGATAAAAAGGCCATTGCGCCGAAGTTCTGCGCGCGCGGCATCTATACCCGAAGAATCCAATGTACCGACCACCGAGCGTCCATTCTTGTCTAAACAGGTATATCGATACGTGGGCATACTTAGATTTCCTGGGTCACACGGAGAATTTCCGCCACAGACGTAAGGCCGGCGCAAACTTTACGGGCGCCGTCCATACGAAGGGTTTTCATTCCTTTCTTAAGGGCATGTTTACGGATATCAAGAGAAGAGCTCCTCTTCATTACAAGTTCGCGCGTGGTGTCGTCGCTAAGAAGTATTTCAAAGATTCCAGTTCTTCCATAATATCCGGTCTGAAGACAGTGAGAACATCCTTTTCCCATACGCATAGTTGCAGAAGAGTTCTGATCGCATGCAATAGAAATTTCTTGAAGTAAAGAGGCAGAATAGTCGGCAGGAGCTCCGCATTCCGGACAGATAAGACGGATAAGACGCTGTGCAATAATGGCATTAACAGAGGAGGCTATCAGAAAGGGTTCAATCCCCATATCAAGAAGACGAGTAAAGGCGCTCGCGGCATCGTTAGTATGAAGGGTACTAAAAACAAGGTGGCCGGTAAGAGAGGCCTGTATCGCCATTTCTGCGGTTTCAAGGTCGCGGATCTCGCCTACCATGATAATATCAGGGTCATGACGAAGAATAGAACGAAAACCCGCGGCAAAGGTAAGTCCTGCCCTTGGATTAATCTGAATCTGGTTAATAGAAGGTAACTGATATTCTACGGGATCTTCAAGGGTAATAATATTCACTTTCGGATTGTTTAAGACAGAAAGCGCGGTATATAAGGTTGTGGTTTTTCCGCTTCCAGTAGGGCCTGTTAAAAGAATAATACCATGGTCAGCCTTGATAATATGGTCAAAACAGGAATAGTCGGCATCAAGAAGGCCTAATTTTGCCATATCAAGAATAAAGGTTCCTTTGTCAAGAAGACGAAGAACCGCGGATTCGCCGAAAAAGGTGGGAATAATAGAAACCCGGATATCTATCTGACGAGAATCGGCTTTGATAGAGGTTCTTCCATCTTGAGGAATCCGTTTTTCGGCAATATCAAGGTCAGAAATAATTTTAACCCGAGAGATAATAGCCGCCTGATATTTTTTAGGAAGGAGAAAAATATCATGTAAAACTCCATCTATCCGGTACCGTACCTTAAAATCGTTTTCAAGGGTTTGAAGATGAATATCGCTGGCACGCATAGAGACCGCGCGATAAATAATCTGATTGACAAACCGGATAATAGGGGCTTGATTGGCAAATTCTAAAAGATCATCGGAATCTTCAGAGATTTCATCTACAATAGAATCTGATGTGGAATCAAGTTCCTGAAGGATTTTCTGCGAAGAGGTAGGATGATAATAATATTTTTCAAGAAGAAAAAGAATATCTTCCGACCTGGCAGGAAGAAAGGAGATAGCCGCATGAAAAAAAAGTTCTAATTCTCCTTTATCAAGCAAGAGAGGAAGAGAAACAGCAACCTGAACAATCCCATCTTCTGATTTAAGAGGAAGAAGAAGAAATTTTTCAAGAAAAGAATAGGGGAATTTCGCAAGAAACTCGGAATCTATCAGTTCTTCAAGTTGACCCTGAGAGATAGGACGGTCATTTTCCATTATTCTCTGACGCCTTCATTTCTTCCTGTTTCTGCACGCTTAATGCTTCTGCTTCCTCAAAACTGGTTACAATACGGGGAGTAATAAAGATCATAAGATTGGTCTTTGTGGAAGATTTTGATTCGTGCCGGAAGAAATATTTGAATGGCCATATATCGCCAAGACCCGGCACCCGTTTCACGGTCTTTTCCGCATCGTCTCGTATTAAGCCGCCAAGCACAATTGTCTGGTTATTGGGAATAATCAATGTGGTTTCCGCTGAACGTTTTGCGGTAGAAGGAGCTTCAGGAGTTCCGCCTTCAAGAAGTTTGGTTACTTCCTGCTTAATTTTCAAACGAACATACTTGTTCTGGCTTATCTGTGGAGTAATAGTAAGAGAAATACCTACATCTTTATAATCATAACTTTTAATGGTGTCGGAAGAGATTGTTTCTGTACCGGAAATAAAGCGGGTCTCTTTTAGATAGGGAATATTGTCGCTGATACTGATTGTGGCTTCCTGGTTGTCTGCGGTCATTATCTGGGGAGTGGAAAGAATATTGAACCGGGAGTCCTGCGCATAAAGGTTTAAAAGCGCACCCACACTTAAAGGATAAGTAAGGGAATTTTTATAAAAGCCAAATGAGAGACCGTCTGGCAAAACGCCTGATGCCGCATATCCTCCAATAGCGCCAAAACTGGTGCCCGCGGCACCAGTATACTTTCCATCCTTGAATTTCTGGGTGGTCGCCCATTCTATGCCTATTGATTTTTCCGCCTCCCAGGTTGCCTCTACAATAAGGGCTTCAATCAGCACCTGGCCTGTCATAATATCCATCTCTTTTACAAGTTTTTCAATACTTTCGTACTCTTCTGTTTCTGCGTAAATAATAAGAGAGTTGGTTGCTTTTACCGCCACCACAGTAGGCTGAACAGGTTGAGAGCTCTGTATCTGACCAGGACGAACCGCAGTAACTCGGGGTTTCTGTTTAGAAAGAACTTCATTAAGAACCTTTGCGATATCTTCGGCATTTGAATTTTCTAATTTGTAGATGCGGAGACTCTCTTTTCCCGGGGGACTGGGTTGATCTATGGTAGTAAGAATCTCCTGAATCTTTGCGATGGAAGAGCCAAAATCAGAGATAAAGAGCGTATTGCTTCGGCTATCAATAGAGATCTGACCGCTTTTGGAGATATAGGGAGTAAGAAGCTGAGAAAGGCTTTCTACAGAAGCAAATTTTAAGGGAAGTATCTGAGTAAGAAAAGTATCGTTTTTTTCTTGAGGAATATCGCCGAGATTAACCTCGCGGCTTCTGGTCTTTGCATCCGCAGAGGGAACAATAAAAGAAAGGCCGTCTCGTTGGATAACAGAGGCGCCGTACAGATTTAAGATAGCGTTGAAAACCTGCGGAAGTTTCTGGCTTTCTACCGGCTTCTGAGAATAGACAGTAATAGAGCCCCGAATATTCGGGTCAAGAACATAATTTTCACCGGTAAATTCACTTACTAAACGGATAAAGGTACGGATATCAACATTGTTGAAGTTGATGGTAAACTGCGACTGTGCCTCTGTACTTAGGAGAAAAAGAAGAAAAAAGAGAATCGCAAGCAGAAAAAACCGGCGATGCTTCCTCATAGGGAACCCCTACCGCGGCATGCCTTGATCAAAACCCATTCCTTCTGTTCCTCCTGACATAAATTTCCCAAGTCCGAGCATACCAAGATAGGCGTCAAGGGTTTCGGTTGCCGCCTCCTTCACAGTCGCATCCGGATCTTTCAGCATATTAAGAAGAATCCTTAAAACAAGAATATTTGAACTTGCACTTCCGCGAGTTGAGGAATCTCCGCCTTCCTGATCTCTCATCTTCTTCGCCGCAATCACCTTTACCGCATACTTCCGGATAAGAGGATCGGGATCACTGAGGTAATTGAATAAACTTACCTCTGAGCCAAAGGTCTGATCTATCGCTACAGAAGCAAGTTCGCGGATCTCTGGTTCAGGGTCTGCAAGGAGTGTATAAAGATCGGGAATGACCGTGGTTCCGCCAAAACCAGAACTTCGGCTGTTTTTATTATCTTTATCGTCATCGTTATACCCGATTCTAAAGATTCCGCCAATGCCTTCATCCGTGTTGCTGGAGGAGGAAGAAGAGGTGGTGGAAGATTGTCCAAGAGCTCCGGAGATAGATTGAAGCGCCTGAAGACGTATCTTCTTGTCGGGATGGCGCAACATACTTCCAATAAGAGAAATAATAAAATCTCTGGTCTGGCCTCTTCTACTGGTATCATCATCTTTATCAGTATCCCGAAAGGCAGTTCTTAAGGAACCGCCGCGGGATTTACCTCCTGAAGAAGAGGAAGAAGAAGTTTGGGCAAAACCCAATGTAAGATCCATACAGAAGAAGATAAAACAGCCGGCGAGAATCAGTTGTTTTCTGTTCATGGTACCCTCCCTCAGAATTGCTTAAGAAAAGCGTCATCAATCACTGGATTGGCTTTTTGTTCGTCAGGCCGTGTAACAGCTACAGAATCTTCAAATGTGCTTACAATGCGAGGAGTAATAAAAAGAAGCATCTCGCTCTTGTTATTGGCAAGTGAAGGTTTTCTAAAGAGCGCGCCAAGTAATGGTATCCGTTGAATAAATGGAACTCCGGTCGTGCTTAATGATTTCTGTTCCTGAATCATTCCACCGATTACAAGGGTTTGACCGTCAAATATAACAATACTCTGTGAAGTTTCGCGGCTTGTAATAACCGGTTGGGTGGTTTCATAGGTAGAACCCGCGGCAATAGCTTTCAGGGTACGGAGCTCTAAAAGCCGAGAATCTATAATGTTCAAGGAAAGAAAAACATTTCGGTTTTTCTGAATAATCGGAGTTACCTCAAATTCAGTTCCTACCACCTCTTCATATACATTAAAGGTAGAACTGGTGGTAATGGTCTGTTGCTGTTGGTTTACTGTAGAAACAGGAATAAGGTAAGGAACATTGGTATAGACCCGTATAGAAGCGCTGGTACCGTTCAAACACATAATTTTTGGAGATTGAAGAAGTTTTACCTTGCCCTTAACACTAATGGCATTCAGGAGAACATTCACGTCGTTGCTAGTAACACCAAAAGCAAAGGTATTATCAGGAAGACTTGAACTTACTCCCGGAGTAAAAGCTGGATTGGTTCCAAAACGAGGGCCTGTAAGGGTAGCATTCCCAAGGTTTTCAATCAAACGGGATGCAAAGAGCCAATCAATACCATAGGAACTTGAATCATTGATCGCCACTTCTACCAATTTTGCTTCCAACATCACCTCAGAAATCGGAGAGTCAAGAGAAGCAATCGCTTCAGCAACCTGTACCGAGGTGGTTTCGTCCGGAACATCCACTAAGATAGAGTTGGTACGAGGTTCATACACAATAGTGCTTAGCTTAAAGGTCTCTTTTAATGCCCGCACAATGGAAGAAGCATCGTTATAACGCACAGGATAGACCTTTCGCAGTTTTGCTTTCGTCATCGCGGGCGATGTTACAAACTCCTCTTGTGTCATAATCTTGATAACACCATTGTCTTCAAAATATTTCAAGCTGTTCATCTCGCAGATAAGATCAAGAACCCTTTGAAGAGGAAGGTCCTTTACATTAATGGTAACCCGTCCGGAAATTCCCTTTGACATAACAATATTAGCGCCGGTAAGGTCGTAAATAAGTTTAAGGGTCTGCTCAAGGTCTGCATCCATTAATTGCAGAGAAACCAATGTTCCGCCCATAGGTCCCACAGTCATACCAGGCTTTAATTGGTTGGTAAATTCTGTGATTGTGAAACGGGCTTTATTGGAGAGACGGATTGCTTCAAGGTATTTGGCGTCATCATAAGATTCTCGCGCCATTTTTAATATGGATTCAATAGGAAGAAGCTGAAAGTCGGAATATTGTCCTTCTCTCTTTAGATCGTTCAAGGCTCTGATAGAATCAAGAAGAACCTTTTGTGCTTCTTCGGAAATTCTCTCCATCTCGTCTTCTCGGGAGACCTCTACCTGCGTAGAAGGAATAAAGGCTGATTTGAATACCTCCACTTCTCCCTTTTTTCCTAGTTTTCCTTCTGAAGTACGGATATAGTGAGAGATCTGAAATTTCCGATAATCAGGAGCCACCCCACGAATCCCGCTAAAAAGAGAAAGAGCTTTTGCATAATCCTTCTGATAATAGGCCTTCACTCCTTCACTGTATGCATTCTCAACCTCAGAACTTACAAGTGTAGGCGCCGCACAGGCAAGCGGTGAAAAAAAGAGGACGTGCGAGCCCACTATCAGAAATGCCCACACAACAATGGTAATTTTCGTTCTCATACTTTCTCCTCCTGCTTATTATACCCTGTCAATAGGGTTCGCGTCAATCCTTTCTTACTCTTATTATTATTCTGCGGAAAGTTCAATGGTACGGCCTTCTTTTGAAAGATGAATTGTTTTTCCCTCTTTTCTTAAGATCCTAAATCCTTCCACGGTATCGCCCACTGTTACCCGATAGGTCCGGTTCTTTCCTTCTAAGAAGAGATACTCTATTCCCTCAAGGAAGAGGGTTCCCCGATAGATAAGAGGGCAATCAAGAGGAGGAAGAATCAATGGAGAAACCTCGGGTTTCGCGGAAACCGCGGGAATCGCCACTTTCGGTGGAGTAAGGCCGGGAACCGTTGTTTCCACAGGTGCTGGCAATGTTTTCGCCACAGGGCGGTCTGGCTTTAAGATAGGCGTAATCCTGCCTGCTGTACCATAGGCGGGTGCAGGTAAGGAAGGAGTAATGATAGCAGGGGTCTTTCTTAATGTAATAATCTCTGGTTTTATCGCATACCTCATATCAGTTGCACGAGGACCAGTAAGAACTTCCATTGTAAGCGCACCTGTAGAGAAGGGATCTCTTTTTCCTTCAATATCAAGTTTTACAGAGGAAGTGGAAATATCAATAGCAATAGTTTCTGATATCACAGAATCTCTTGAACTTTTTGCCTGCTGAGACCTGTCCGCATCTTCAAATTTTGAACGGGGATCTACGATCCTCATACTATAATAGAGAATCTCTCCAATCCATGCAAGTAAAAAGATTGCAAACATAAGTCGAAATATATTTTTTCTGAGGAATGGCAAAATCTTAAAGGGTTCCTTGAATTTCTTCACTGGAGCCGATTCTAAAGGAATACCCTCTCCCTGCACAGGAACAGGAAGAACTGTTGCAGAAGAAAGGATTTTTTCTGCGGAAGGAATACGAAGTTTTGCCGCCTGTTTCATACGGGAAGCAATAAGAGATTTTGCCGCGGAAAGGGTTTTTGAGGCAGTAAGTCCTAAAGCAGTTGCCGCCGCAAGAATACGGGAATGGTCAGAGGCAACTTTTTTCTTCCATGCCTTTTCTTTTGCACGATCTTTCTCAAGCTCTTTTACCGCAGGCTTTGGAAGAACCTTCTCTCTCTTTTTCTTTCCATTAGCCGCCTTTTTTACCGATAAATAGGCAAGAAGAGATGCCTTCTTGCGAGCGCGGGAACTCTCTGTCTGAAACTTTTTCACTACTTCTGCGGCAGATGCCACACCCGCCATAGCGGCAAGTTCTTCGGCCTTCTTTGTAGAATCTGGTACTGTAGCGGGTTCTTCTGCTTTTTCCTTTCTCTCTGCTTCTTTCACGGCACGCAATGCCAATGCCTTCTCTTGTGCTGATTTGGCCGCATCGCGCCGTGCTTGAAGGATTGCTTCTTTTTCTTTCGCTCTCTTGGCTTTCTCTTCTTCCCGGGCTTTCTCTGCTGATAGCCGTGCCGCGGCAGTTTCTTCTATTTTCTTCTTTAGTTCTTCTTCTTTCGCGGCGCGCAATGCCAATGCCTTCTCTTGCGCTGATTTTACTGCATCGCGCCGTGCTTGAAGAATTGCTTCTTTTTTTTGTATCTTTTTGGCTTTCGCCTCTTCCCGAGCTTTCTGTGCTGATAGCCGTGCCGCGGCAGTTTCTTCTATTTTCTTCTTTAGTTCTTCTTCTTTCGCGGCACGCAATGCCAATGCCTTCTCTTGCGCTGATTTTACTGCATCGCGCCGAGTTTGAAGGATTGCCTCTTTTTCT